>JAESGY010000036.1_pt1 | contig 140302 bp, 138 predicted proteins | sample 9269841 | NCBI WGS metagenome assembly JAESGY01 (sample SAMN17022865, study PRJNA683097) | algae metagenome | isolation source: Spirirestis rafaelensis WJT71-NPBG6 and co-occurring heterotrophs from... | place: USA: Pinto Wells, Joshua Tree National Park, Colorado Desert, CA | collected...
GCAACGCTCTTCTGATCGGGATGGCCGGGACAAGCCCGGCCATGACGTGGTGGGTCCAACACCCGCTGTCATCCCCGGCGAGCCGAAGGCGAGGGAAGGGGATCCATGCCACACCCTCTGGAAGCAGTTGCGCCCGGCTTCCCGCCAAGGGCTTGGCCTCCAAAACCTAGCCCCGCAGCCCCGCCGCGATGCTGTCGAGGGAGGGCAGGCCCTTGATAGGGCCGATGGCCGCGAGCGTCGGGGCGCCCTCGAGCAGGCGGCGGCCCGCCTCGCGCACCTGGTCCACATGGAGCGCGTCCACCTTGCGGACGATCTCGTCGCTGGGGATCAGGCGGCCCCAGGACAGGAGCTGGCGGGCGATGCGCTCGATGCGGCCGCCCGGGGTCTCCAGCGCCGTCAGGAGGGCCACCTTCATCTGCGCCTTGGCCCGGTTGAGCTCAATCTCGCCGATATCCACGGTGGCCTGGCGCATGGAGTGAAGGGAGACCTCCATCAGCTCGGCCACGTCGGCGCCCGCCGTTCCCGCGCCGATGCCGAAGAGGCCCGCGTCCGAGAAGGGCCAGTGGAAGGCCTCGATGGAATAGGCCAGGCCCCGGTTCTCCCGCACCTCATGCCACAGGCGCGAGGTGAGCCCGCCGCCGAGGATATGGGCGAAGAGATGGGCGGCGTAATAGCCCTCGTCCCGGAAGGAGAGGCCCGGCAGGCCCAGGACCAGGTTGGCCTGTTCGAGCTTGCGCGGGATGCGCCGCTCGCCGCCCCGGTAGCGGCCGGGCTCGGGCTCCCGGGCGGCCACCGCCGGCATGGCGCCGAAGAGGCGCTGCGCCGCCGCCACGATCGCCCCATGGTCCACGTCGCCCGCGGCGGCGAGCACCATCTTGCCGGGGGCGTATTCCCGCTCCATGAAGGCGCGGATCGTCGCCTCGTCGAAGCTCTTGACGGTCTTCAGCGTGCCGAGGATGGGGCGGCCCAGGGGCTGCCCGCCGAAGGCGGTTTCCATGAAGGCGTCGTAGATCAGGTCGTCCGGGGTGTCCTCGACGGCGGCGTATTCCTGCAGGATCACGCCCTTCTCCCGGGCGAGCTCGCCCGCGTCGAAGGCGGAGTTGATGAGGATGTCGCCGAGCACGTCGAGGGCCACGTCCACGTTCTCGCCCAGCACCCGGGCTGTGTAGCTGGTGTATTCGACGCTGGTGGCGGCGTTGATGTCGCCGCCCACGTTCTCGATGTCCTCGGCGATCTGCCGGGCCGAGCGGCGCGCCGTGCCCTTGAAGGCCATGTGCTCGATGAGGTGGGACAGCCCGTGCTCGTGGGGCTGCTCGTGGCGCGAGCCCGCGCCGACCCAGACGCCCAGCGTCGCGGTGGCGATCTCCGGCATTGGCTCGGTGGCCACGGTGAGGCCGTTGTCCAGGCGGGTGATGTCGACCTGCTTGTCGCGGACGAAGTGCCGGTTCATGCGGCCGCGCCCCTGGCCGCCCGGGCGCGCTCGCGGATGAAGCGCTCCACCGCGGCCTGGTCGTTGGCAAGAACCGTGAAGCTCTCCCGGCGGTCCATCAGGTCGGCCATGTGCGGCGGCAGGGCCGGGCGCAGGCCCGTGGCGCGCTCCACCGCATCGGGGAACTTGGCCGGATGGGCGGTGGCGAGCGCCACCACGGGCACGTCGGGCCGCTCCCGCAGCAGGGCGCGGGCGGCGCGAACGCCCACGGCGCTGTGCGGGTCGAGCACGTAGCCGGCGCTGCGCCAGGTTTCGGCCATCTCGGCGGCCACGCCCGGCTCGTCCACGGCCTGGGCTGAAAACTCCCGGCGGATCCGGGCGAGCGGCCCGGCCTCGATCATGAAGGCGCGGGACTGGCCGAGGCCCGCCATCAGGCGGCGGATCGCGGCCCCGTCCCGGTCATAGGCCTCGAACAGCAGGCGCTCGAAATTGGACGAGATCTGGATGTCCATGGAGGGCGAGGTGGTGGGCTCGACGCCCCTGATCTCGTAGGAGCCCGTCCCCAGGGTCCGGGCCAGGATGTCGTTGGCGTTGGTGCCGATCATCAGCCGCTCCACCGGCAGGCCCATGCGCTTGGCCGCCCAGCCGGCCAGGATGTCGCCGAAATTGCCCGTGGGCACGGAGAACGACACCGGCCGGTGGGGGGAGCCCAGCGCCACGGCGGCGGTGAAGTAATACACCGTCTGGGCGGCCACCCGGGCCCAGTTGATGGAGTTCACCCCCGAGAGCTGGAGCTCGTCGCGGAAACGGGGGTGGTTGAACATGGCCTTCACCATGGCCTGGCAGTCGTCGAAGGTGCCCTCCACCGCCAGCGCATGGACATTGGGCGCGGCCACCGCCGTCATCTGACGCCGCTGCACGTCGGAGACCCGGCCATGGGGGTAGAGGATGAAGATGTCCACCTGGTCGAGGCCCTTGAAGGCCTCCACGGCGGCGCTGCCCGTGTCGCCCGAGGTGGCGCCCACGATGGTGGCACGCCCGCCGCGGGCCTTGAGCACATGGTCCATCATGCGGCCGAGCAGCTGCATGGCCACGTCCTTGAAGGCGAGCGTCGGCCCGTGGAAGAGCTCGAGGGCGAAGAGGTTGTCGCCAAGCTGCGTCAGGGGGCACACGGCGGGGTGGCGGAACGAGGCGTAGGAGTCCTCGATCATGCGGTCGAGGTCGGCCCCCGGGATGTCCCCGTCCACCAGGGGCCCGAGCACGGCCTTGGCCACCCGTGCGTAGGGTTGCCCGGCAAAGCCCCGGATCGCGTCCGCCGTCAGGCTCGGCCAGGCCTGCGGCACGTAGAGGCCGCCGTCCCGCGCCAGACCGGCCAGCAGGGCGTCGGCGAAGCCGAGGGCGGGGGCTTCTCCCCGGGTCGAGACATGGAGCACGGCGGATCTCCTGGAAATTCGGCCGGACATTACCGCATCGGGCGCAAAAGCGGGTACCGGTTTTGCGGTCGCACGATGAGACGACATCATCATGCGCCAAAGCGGGCACTGGTTTTGCGGCCACAGGATGCGAGGACATGAACCTATAGCGGAGGACGATCGTGGGATCGCCCTCCGCTATAGGTGGCATGACCGGCCGCGGCAAGCGCGGCCGGCGCCAGGGTTCAAGGTTTTATCCGCGCCATGGCGTAGGCGTCCACGAAGGAGCCCGCCCGGAAGGCATAGGCCCTGTGGGTTCCCTCGATGGCGAAGCCGCTGCGCTCGTAGAGCGCGATGGCCGGAGCGTTGTCCGTATAGACCGTGAGCTCGACGCGCTTCAGGTTGAGCCAGTCGTCGGCCACCGCCAGCAGCTCCCGCAGGAGCCGGGCGCCGATGCCCCGGCCGCAGTAATCGTCGTGAACCCCCATGCCGAGACCTGCCGCATGGGCCCGCCGTCCCAGGGAGCGGTCGAGGCCGCCATTGCCGATGATGCGGCCCTCCTGCTCGACCACCAGGATGACGTTCCCGGGGGCGTTGTTCTCGATCATCTTCCGGGTCGCCTCCGGACTCTGGTGGGGCAGGCGCAGGGTGCCCCAGCGGTAGCCGGGCAGGTTGACCAGGGCCGCGATGCCCTCGCCGTCCCCGGGCCTCGCCGCACGGATCACGATGTCTCCGGCGCTTGCAGGCGCAGGCGGGCAGGGGGTGGGTTCTGCGTTCATGTCGCTCTCCTTCAAAAGGCGGAGGCGAACGGAACCGTAGGAAAGCCCTGCTCGTCTCCGCAGGGCTTGGGGGATGCTGACGCTGCTAGACGCGCAAAGCCTCTCCCGTGCACCCTGCAGGGCGCATGGTGAGATGGGCGGCGGTCATGACAAGCGTGAACATGGCCCGCATGGTACAATGCTCCGGCCCGCGAGCCAAGCTCACCTTATTGGAAGGGTGTTCGAGCCATGCGTATGACAAGGATCGACTGGATCCTGCTTCCGTTCCTGGTGGCCGTGCTGGCGGGGATCGTGCTGGGCGCCTTTCTCCTGGCAGGCTTCATAGGGCTCGGGGTTTTGGGCCTCATCATCGGCGTGATGGCCCAGCGCATCGAGCTCGAGAAAGATGGCGCCGTCAGCAACGAAATGACCACGTCGCTCTATGCCGACCAGATCAAGGCGCAGGAGCGCATGACCCGCGCGGAACGCGCCGAGCATCGGGCGGAGACCCAGGCCCTGCTGAAGGTTCTGTCAGTGGCAAAGATCGTCAGCGCCGGGCTGGTGATCCTCGGCTTCGGCTTCTTCTTCCTATTTCAGCTCGGCTGAGGCCGGTTCCCTGATCCGCCGCCACGCGAAGGCGGTGAAGACGCCCACGAGGGTGAGCGCGATGCCGAACCAGGTAACGGCGTATTGCAGGTGGTTGTTGGGAAGGTTCAAGGGGGTCTGGCCGCCCCGGGGCCAGCCGCCCGGCTGGGGGGTCGCATCGGCGTCGATCAGGAACGGGGCGACGCGCTCGAGCCGATGATGCCGGGCGATGGCCTGCGGGTCGCGGGCGAACCAGAGATTGCGGGCCGGGTCGTCCGCGGGCGTGAAGGCGGTGCGGGCCTCGGGAGCCCGCACGAGGCCGGTGACGGTCGCCTGGCCTTCGGGCTGGCTCCCCGGCCGGGCGGCGGGGTCCTTCAGCTCCGTGGGCACGAAGCCCCGGTTGACCATGACCACGGCCCCGCCGTCGAGCCTCAGGGGTGTGATCAGGTAATAGCCCTGGACCGGCGCGCCGCGCTGCCCGCCGGGCGCAAGGCCGTAGACCGCCGCCTCCAGGGGGTGCAGGAACGCGCCCGTCACCCGCACCCTCCGGAACTCGTCCCCTTCCGCGCGCCAGGCGCTCCACTGCGCTTCGGGCGCGATGGGGCCCGGCTCCCCATAGGCGCGGGCCTGGATCGCGGCGATCAGCCCTTCCTTCCAGGCCTTGCGCTGGAGCTGCCAGGCGCCGAGGCCGAGGAGGATGGCGAGCGCCACGAGGCTCGCAAGGGCGGGGAGGACGAGGGAGCGCCCGCTCCCCGGACGGGCGGGCCGGGTCACTTCTGCAGGCGTCCTTCCTCGGCCTTGTGGTGGTATTGCAGGGCGACCATGACGCCCTTGAGGGGCCGCACCATCCCGAGGCACAGCACCGCCGTCAGGCTGAACCACATGACCAGGTGGACCCAGATCCGCGGCTCGTAGGTGAACTCGACCCACAGGGCGAGGGCCACCACGATGATGCCCACGATGGACATGACGAAGAAGGCCGGGCCGTCGCCCGCATCCGCAAAGGCGAGGTCCAGGCCGCAGACCTCGCAGCGGGGACGCACCGCCAGGAAGCCCTGGAACATGTGCCCCTTGCCGCAGCGCGGGCACCGCCCCTTCAGGCCGGTGACGACGGGAGAGGAGGTCGTTTGATCCTGAGCCACGGCAAATCTCCACGAGCTCGCCCCGGAGGGCTGCCCCACAGATGGTGACGGGGGGCCAAAAGCGAAGGGCGGCCCCGAGAGCCGCCCCCTTAGATCTCAGGCCGCGGGCGGCGCTAGTGGCCCGCCCCGGTTCCGCCGTAGCCCCATACGTAGATGGAGGCGAACAGGAAGAGCCACACCACGTCCACGAAGTGCCAGTACCAGGCCGCGAACTCGAAGCCGAGATGCTGCCGGGGGGTGAAGTCGCCCTGATAGGCGCGCAGGAGGCACACGGCCAGGAAGATCGTGCCGATGATCACGTGCGCCCCGTGGAACCCCGTGGCCATGAAGAAGGTGGCCCCGTAGATGTTGCCCTTGAAGCCGAAGCTGGCATGGGCGTACTCGTAGGCCTGCACGCCGGTGAAGATCAGGCCGAGGATCACGGTGAGCCACAGGCCCATCTTGAGGCCCTGCCGGTCGTTCTCCAGGAGCGCATGGTGCGCCCAGGTGACCGTGGTGCCCGACGTGAGCAGGATCAGGGTGTTGAGCAGGGGCAGGTGCCAGGGATCGAGGGTCTCGATGCCCTTGGGAGGCCAGACGCCGCCCAGGTTCTCGATGCGGGAATAGAGCTGCGGGTCGTTGGCGTAGAGGGCGGCGTCGAAATAGGCCCAGAACCAGGCGGCGAAGAACATCACCTCGGAGGCGATGAACATCATCATGCCGTAGCGGTGATGGAGCTGGACCACGCGGGTGTGCGAGCCGGTATTGGCCTCGCGCACCACGTCGCTCCACCAGCTGATCATGGTGTAGAGGACGCCGATGATGCCCGCGCCGAAGATGAAGGGCCCCAGGTGCATCCCGGCGATCTGGATGTCCTTCCACCAGGTGACGAAGCCGGACGCCATCAGGAAGGCGCTGACCGCGCCGATGAGCGGCCACGGGCTCGGTTCGAGGATGTGGTAGTCGTGGTTCTTGGCGTGGGCCTCGGCCATGTCGTGTCGTCTCCGTGCCTCGTTCTGATGCTCGCTTTAAGACGTTTCCGTCGGGCTTGTCACGTCCCTTATCGAGCAATGGGTTTGGTTGATGCGGTCGCCTCCGCCACCGGCTTGCCGCCCCGGGAGGGGAAGTAGGTGTAGGAGAGGGTGATGGAATGGAGATCCCGCACGTCCGCGTCCTCCGCCAGACGGGGATCGACGTAGAACACCACCGCCGATTCCAGGGTCTCGCCCGGCTGCAGGGTCTGCTCCGTGAAGCAGAAGCATTCGAGCTTGGAGAAATACGCGCCCGCGAGGTCGGGCTGCACGTTGTAGGTGGCGATGCCGGCGCTGGCCTGGTTGCCCGTATTGGTGACTTTGTAGGCCACCGTCGTGGTCTCCCCGAGCCTGACCTTCACCTCGGGGGTCTCGGGGGCGAAGCGCCAGGGCAGGCCGGGCGACACATTGGCGTCGAAGCGGATGGTGATGGTCCGGTCCACCACGCTCGACCCGTTGCTGGCGCGCACGATGGGGGTGCCGTCGAAGCCGGTCACCCGGCACAGGAGGTCGTAGAGGGGCACCGACGCATAGGCGAGGCCCACCATGCCCACGGCGAGGCCGGCGCAGGCCAGGGCCGTGCGGCGCATGGTTCGGGAGAGGTCGGGCGTTGGCGTCATGACAGCCTCATAACGGGCGCTGGACCGCCTGGGGTCCAAGCTTGGCGATGGTGACCACGTAGAAAATCAGCACGAGCGCCCCAAGGGCCACCGCCAGGGCGATGGAACGCTGCCGGCGGCGCTTCTGTTCCTCGGGGGTCAGGCCGGGTCTCGGTTCCATGGCGCTCACCCGAAGACCGGCCTGAAGAAGCCGAAGCCATGCTCCGCCAGCAGGGTGGCGAAGAGCAGGAAGAGATAGAGGATCGAGAAGCCGAAGAGCTGCTGGGCCACCCGCATGGCGGGCTCCCCCTGGCGCAGGCGATGGACCTGGACCGCCAGGGCCACCATGCCGAGGCCGCCGATCAGCGCCACCACCGCATAGGCGAGCCCGCCGAAGCCGAAGAGCACGGGGCTCATCCCCAGGGGAGCCAGCAGCAGGGTATAGGCGAGGATCTGGCGGCGGGTGGAGTCCGGCCCGGCCACGTTGGGCATCATGGGAATGCCCGCGCGCTCGTAATCGCCGGATTTCACCAGGGCCAGGGCCCAGAAATGGGGCGGCGTCCAGATGAAGATGATGGAAAACAGGATGAGGCTTTCCCAGCCCACAGTGCCGCTGACGGCGGCCTGGGCCACCACGGGAGGAAGGGCGCCCGCGGCGCCGCCGATCACGATGTTCTGCGGCGTGGTGCGCTTGAGCCACATGGAATAGACCACGGCGTAGAAGAAGATCGTGAAGGCCAGCAGGCCCGCGGCGAGCCAGTTGCTGGCCAGGCCGAGCACGATCACCGAGCCGAAGGCCAGGGACAGGCCGAAGGCCAGGGCCTCGCCGGGCTGGATCTTGCCGGCCGGGATCGGGCGCTTGCGGGTGCGGGTCATCACCGCGTCGATATCCGCATCCCACCACATGTTCAGGCAGCCGGAGGCGCCCCCGCCCACGGCGATCATCAGGAGGGACACGGCGGCGAGCACCGGGTGGACGCCCGGATGCGCCACCACCATGCCCACCAGGGCGGTGAAGACCACGAGGAACATCACCCGGGGCTTGAGCAGGGCGAAGAAGTCCGACACGTCGCCCTGCGAGTGCCCCGCCGTGGCGAAGCTCTCGGCGTCGGTCTCGGTCAGGCTGTTGGGTACGGTGTTCATGTGCTGTGATCTTTTTCAAACGCAGGGGCTTGGGCCAGGGCCCACCCGTCGTCAGCTCCTTGCCGGAAGGCTTGGCCGAACCCAAGCCTTCGGGGAAGGAGCGGGCGGCATCGCGCCGCCCGGCTCGTTTGCTCTAGTGGCCCGTGTCCACGATGCGCGGCAGGGTCTCGAACTGGTGGTAGGGCGGCGGGGAGGACAGGGTCCATTCCAGCGTCGTGGCGCCCTCGCCCCAGGGGTTGCCGGCCGCCTTCTCCTTGCGGAGGAAGGCGATGACCACCCCGTACATGAAGACGAAGAGGCCGGCGAAGAACAGGTAGGCGCCGATGGACGACACCAGGTTCCAGCCCGCGAAGGCGTCCGGGTAATCCGCATAGCGGCGCGGCATGCCGGACAGGCCCAGGAAGTGCATGGGGAAGAAGAGCACGTTGGCGCCCACGAAGGCGATCCAGAAATGCACCTGCCCGACCCATTCGGGCATGACGTAGCCGGTGATCTTCGGGAACCAGTAGTAGATGGCGGCGAAGATCACGAACACGGCGCCGAGCGACAGCACGTAGTGGAAGTGGGCCACCACGTAGTAGGTGTCGTGCATGTAGTAGTCGACGGGAGCGTTCGCCAGCACGACGCCGGTGACGCCGCCGACCGTGAACAGGAACACGAAGCCAATGGCCCATTGCATGGCCGCCGTGAAGCGGATGGAGCCGCCCCACATGGTGGCGATCCAGGAGAAGACCTTCACGCCGGTCGGCACCGCGATCACCATGGTGGCGAACACGAAATAGGCCTGGGTCTGGAGCGACAGGCCCACCGTGTACATGTGGTGCGCCCACACCACGAAGCCCACCACGCCGATCGCCACCATGGCGTAGGCCATGCCGAGATAGCCGAAGATCGGCTTCTTGGAGAAGGTGGAGATGATGTGGCTGACGATGCCGAAGGCCGGCAGGATCATGATGTACACTTCGGGGTGGCCGAAGAACCAGAACAGGTGCTGGTAGAGGACCGGATCGCCGCCGCCCGCGGGGTCGAAGAAGGTGGTGCCGAAGTTGCGGTCGGTGAGCAGCATGGTGATCGCGCCGGCGAGCACCGGCAGGGCGAGCAGCAGCAGGAACGCGGTCACCAGCATCGACCAGGCGAACAGGGGCATCTTGTGCAGGGTCATCCCCGGCGCGCGCATGTTGAGGATGGTGGTGATGAAGTTGATCGCGCCCAGGATCGAGGCGGCGCCGGCGAGGTGCAGGGACAGGATGCCGAAATCCAGCGCCGGGCCCGGATGGCCGACGGTCGAAAGAGGCGGGTAGACGGTCCAGCCGCCGCCAAAGCCCAATGAGCCCGGAGCGCCCTCCACGAAGAGAGAGCAGATCAGGAGCAGGAAGCCCGCGACGGTGAGCCAGAAGGAGATGTTGTTCATCCGCGGGAAGGCCATGTCGGGCGCGCCGATCATGAGCGGGATGAACCAGTTGCCGAAGCCGCCGATCAGGGTGGGCATCACCAGGAAGAACACCATGATGAGGCCGTGGCCGGTGACGAAGACGTTGTAGGTCTGCGGGTTGGCGAACCATTGCAGGCCCGGCTCCTGAAGCTCCATGCGCATGGCGATGGACAGGATGCCGCCGACGATGCCGGCGGTGAAACCGAAGATCAGGTAGAGGGTGCCGATGTCCTTGTGGTTCGTGGAATAGAACCACCGACGCCAGAAGGTCGGAAGATGATCGTGGTGATCCGCGTGAGCGGCATCAGCTGCATGTGCCATGATGAGAGCTCTATGGTCCTTGGCTGTCGATTACTGAGCGGTCGCGAGCTTGACGGGGGCCGAGTCGCCGGTGGAAGCGAACTTCTGCTTCGCCTCCGCCAGCCAGGCGGCATATTGCTGCTCGCTTACGACGCGGATCTCGATGGGCATGTAGGGGTGGCCGTTGCCGCACAGCTCCGAGCACTGGCCGTAATAGACGCCTTCCTTGTCGGCCTTGAACCAGGTTTCGTTCAGGCGCCCCGGGATGGCATCCATCTTCACGGTGAAGGACGGCAGGGCGAAGGCGTGCATGACGTCGGCGGATGTGATCTGCAGCAGCACGGTCTTGTTGACCGGAACCACCATGGCGTTGTCGGCGCCGAGCAGGCGGGGCTGGTCGGGCTTCAGGTCCTTGGCCTCTGTGATCATGTTCGAATCGAACTTGAAACCGCCGCCCTGGTCGGCCGGATACTCGTAGCCCCAGTACCAGGAATAGCCGGTCACCTTCACCACCACGTCGGCGGCAGGCGGCACGCGCTGCAGGCGCAGCAGGCGGAAGGAGGGGATCGCGATCGCCACCAGGATCAGCACCGGGATGATGGTCCAGGCAACCTCGAGGAGGGAGTGGTGGGTGGTCTTGGACGGGGTCGGGTTCTTGTTCTCGTTGAAGCGCACGATGATCACGAGGAGCAGCGCCAGCACGAACAGGCAGATGGCGGTGATCAGCCACACGAGGTAGGTGTGGAAGTTGGACACCTGGCGGCCGACCTCGGTCACCATCTCCTGCATGCCCATTTCCCATGGGGAAGGACGGCCCGCGGCGGCCCATGCCTCGCTCATGCCCAACACAAGTGCGACCGCCGCTACGCAAGGGGCGATCGCCGATCGAAGTCGTGAGGTCTCGATCCGCATCGGTGTTCCAAAGCTCCTAGATACGAAGGTGGCCGGCGGCCACGAAAGCAGAGGGGATGGTTCGGACATGCCAAATAGGGTGCCGGGCGCCGCGCCACCACCTTTTCGATGTGCGTCAAAAATCACATGACGGGCGCAAGCGCAACGGTACATGCGCCGCAATTTGTGCGTCATAACCGCCAAAGGCCGTTTTGGGGCCGCGATTCGGCGCTCTCGCTTGACATCCAAGCCCCTGCCATGGTCCGAACGGCCGGAGAGAGACGATCGAAGCGGCCCGGGCCGCTGCCCCGCAGGGGGTTCGAGAATGGAGATACGGATGGGCGCGACACGGTGGGTTCCCTATGGGGCGGCCGCCCTTTTCGGTCTATCAGCCTTGGTGGCCGCCGCCGGCGCCGGGGCGCAGGGCATGGTCAAGAACACCTTCGGCGACTGGCAGATGCGCTGCGAGACCCCGGCCGGGGCCGTGGCCGAGCAATGCGCCCTGGTGCAGAACGTGGTGGCGGAGGATCGCCCGAGCGTCACCCTGGTCATCATCGTGCTGAAGACCGCCGACGGCAAAAGCCGCCTGCTGCGGGTGGTCGCACCCTTGGGCATCCTCCTGCCGTCGGGCCTGGGCCTCAAGATCGACCAGACGGACATCGGCCGCGCCGGCTTCGTGCGCTGCCTGGCCACGGGCTGCGTGGCCGAGGTGGTCATGGACGACACCCTCCTCACCCAGCTGAGGGGCGGCCAGGGGGCCACCTTCATCGTCTTCCAGACGCCGGAGGAAGGAATCGGCATCCCCGTGTCGCTGAACGGATTTGCCGCCGGGCTCGATGCTCTGCCATAAGAACAGGATAACACGCGAAACGTGGGGGATGATCATGAATGCTGGATGGAGCGCTAGGGCGGCGCGGGCTCTCGCCGTGCTCGGGCTGACGGCCCTGGCCGGCTGCGGCGCGCCGGGGGAGGGCGGCATGGGCGACATGCTGCTCCTGGCCGGAACCACGGTTCCGCCCGCAAGGCCGCAGCAGATCGAGGACGTGTACTGCCCGCAGATCGACGTGTTCGAGGGCGGCTCGACCCTGCGGACCGGCGGGAGCCAGATCGTGCTCGGCCAGATGGCGCGGGAATGCGTCGGCCAGCCGGACGGCACCACCCTGGTGCGGATCGGCGTCGAGGGCCGGGCGCTCCTGACCGCGGGCGGCGGGGGCGGGCGCTACGCCGCCCCGCTGCGCATCGTGGTCAAGCGCGGCTCGACGGTGTTCGCCAACCGCTCCCGCTCGGTGGGGGTGGCGATCCCGGCCGGGGACACGCAAGGGACCTTCTCGATCATCGAGGAGAACATCGTGATCCCGGCCGCCAACGTGAACGACTTCGAGATCGAAGTGGGCCTCGGCGCAGGCGCCCGCCGCGGCTAGAGGCGGCGCTCCACGGCTCCGCCTCATCAAGGCGTGACGCCTGTTCCCCTCCCCCTCGTGGGGAGGGCCAGGGTGGGGGTGTGAGCGAGAGCCTCTGAAGGTCTGGCGCCGACACCCCCACCTCCACCTCCCCCCACCGCAAGTCGGGTGTTCCCGACTTGCGCAAGCAAGAGCCCCTCTCAGGCAGGCCTGAGAGGGGTGGGGAGGAGAGCCCGTCGCGCTTCCTGCGCGAAGAAGGCCCAGCGCTTCAGGTTTCACGGCAGGGCGGCGGAGCCCGCTCTCTGGTTGAGGGGCAGGGCCAGGACCTTGTCGATCCGCCGTCCGTCCAGGTCCACCACCTCGAAGCGCCAGCCCAGGGCATCCACGTGCTCGCCGGTGTTGGGCAGGTGCTGGATCTCGCTGATCACCAATCCGCCCACCGTATGGTAGCTGCGGGGTTCGGGCAGGGCCACGCCCAGCACCTCGGCCATTTCGTCCACCGGCATGGAGCCCGCGAGCAGCCAGGAGCCGTCCTCCCGGCGCACCGCGTCCGGCTCGGGAGCCTCGCTGTCGGAGCGGAACGCGCCGACGATGGCCTCCAGGGCGTCGGCCGGGGTCACGACCCCCTCGAAATGCCCGTACTCGTCGTGGACGAGGGCCATGGGCACCTCGGAATCGCGCAGCACCGCAAGGGCGTCGAGGGCGTAGAGGGTGTCGGGGATCACCGGGGCGGACTGCACGTGGCGGCGAATGTCCAGGGGCTCGCCGGACAGCAGGGCCGCCAGGATCTCCCGCGACTGGACCACGCCGATCACGTTGTCCGGGGCTCCCTCGCTCACGGGCAGCCGCGAATGCGGGGTCTCGACCAGGAGGGCGCGGATCGTCTCCTCGTCGTCGTCCAGGTCGATCCAGTCCACGTCCGTGCGGGGCGTCATGAGGCCGCGCACCGGCCGGTCCCCGAGGCGCAGCACCCCCGAGATCATCCGGCGCTCCTCCTCCTCGATCACGCCGGCGCTCTCGGCCTCGCCCACCAGCATCTTGATCTCCTCTTCGGTCACCGTGCTGTCGTCGGGCGAAGCGGGGCCGAACAGGCCGAAGATCAGGCTCGTGGAGGCGTTGAGGAGCCAGACCGCGGGCGCGGCGATCCGGGACAGCACCCGCATGAAGGGGGCCACCGCACAGGCGATGCTTTCCGGATTGCGCAGGGCGAGCTGCTTGGGCACCAGCTCGCCGATGACGATGGACAGATAGGTGATCAGCCCGATGACGATGCCGTAGCCGAGGGGGCGCGCCGCGCCCTCCGGCATGCCCTGGCCGATCAGGATCTCGGTCAGCCGTCCGCCCAGGGCCGCGCCCGAGAACGCGCCCGCCAGGATGCCCACCAGGGTGATGCCGATCTGGACCGTGGAGAGGAACCGGCCCGAATCCTCCATGAGGGCGAGCGCCGTGTTGGCCCCATGGCGGCCCTGCTCGGCCATGGCCTTGAGGCGGGGCCGGCGGGCGGACACGATGGCGAGTTCCGAGAGCGCAAAGACGCCGTTGAGGGCGACGAGGCAGAGAGCGATGACCAGTTCGAGCAACGGTGCCAGGAGCTGCCGACCGGATCGGGCCGCGCTTTCCCCCTTCTGCGATGAATGGCCCCTAACATGGGGCGTCCGCGACCCGCCGTCAATTCGAGGCCCGGCCCCGATCCGGGGCCTGCCGCCGATTCGGCGGGGAACCTGTCGCTAGGAACATGTCGATTGCGTCAGCGTGTTTGTTGACAGGACCGCAAATCCTCTTCAGAGGTGGAGGAAGCCATTGATCCCCGCGGGAGAGACCGGGCCTCGAGCCCGGCGCCGAAGGCGCAACCGCCCCGGAAACGCTCAGGCCAAAGGACCGCGCGGGAGCTGGCACTCTGGAAAGCGGCAGCGTCGCAAGACGCCGCCCACCGACGGGCGTAACCTTGGCGCTGCTGGCGTCCATGGGAAATCTCTCAGGTCTCGGGACAGAGGGGGCGCAAGCAGCGGGCCATGGGGCTCGGTGAAACGCGCGCCTTTTGAGGGAACCCGATGGCCGAGCCAGCGACCAGCGACCAGCCGCTTCTGCAAACCCCGCTCCATGCCGAGCATGTGGCCCTTGGCGCCCGCATGGTGCCCTTCGCCGGCTACCACATGCCGGTGCAGTACCCCGCCGGCATCCTCACCGAGCACACCTGGACCCGCGACCATGCGGGGCTGTTCGACGTGTCGCATATGGGCCAGGCCTTCCTGGTGGCCGAGGACGGGAGCCACGAGACCGTGGCCCGGGCCCTGGAGGCGCTGATCCCCGCCGACGTGCTGAACCTGAAGCCGAACCAGCAGCGCTATTCGCAGCTGCTGGCGGAGGACGGGGGCATCCTCGACGACCTGATGGTCACCCGCGTGGGCGCGCCCGGCCACGAGGGTTCCCTTTATCTCGTGGTGAACGCCTCCATGAAGGACGCCGACTACGCTCATATCGGGGCCCGCCTGCCCAGGGGCGTCACCCTCAACCGCCGGGACGAGCTGGGGCTGATGGCCCTCCAGGGACCCTCCGCCGCCGCGGTTCTGGCGCGGCTTGCCCCCGAGACCGCCGATCTTCCCTTCATGATGTCCGCCGACGTGCAGATCGACGGCATCCCGTGCCATGTGTCCCGCTCCGGCTACACCGGCGAGGACGGGTTCGAGATCTCCTGCCAAGCGGAGGACGCGGCGGGGCTCTGGAACAGGCTCCTGGCCGATCCGGAGGTGAAGCCCATCGGCCTCGGCGCGCGGGATTCCCTGCGCCTGGAGGCGGGCCTCTGCCTCTACGGCCACGACATCGACACCACCACGTCCCCCATCGAGGCCGGCCTGATCTGGTCGATCCAGAAGCGCCGCCGGGAGGAGGGGGGCTTTCCGGGAGCCCATCGCATCCAGCGCGAGATCAAGGAGGGCCCGGCCCGCGTGCGCGTCGGCCTGAAGCCCGAAGGCCGCGCCCCGGCCCGGGAGGGCGCAATCATCGCCACCCCCGAGGGCCGCGAGGTCGGGGTCGTGACCTCCGGCGGCTTTGGGCCGACCGTCAACGGGCCAGTGGCCATGGGCTATGTCCTGCGGGACGCGTCCGCCCCGGGAACGGACCTGCACCTCGTCGTCCGCGGCAAGCCGATCCCGGCCAAGGTCGCATCCATGCCTTTCGCTCCGCATCGCTACAAGCGCTAACACCAGAGGGGACCCGAACCATGACCACCCGCTACACCAAGGACCACGAATACATCCGCGTCGAGGGCGATGCGGGCATCGTCGGCATCTCCGACTACGCCCAGGCGCAGCTCGGCGACGTCGTCTATGTGGAGCTTCCCAGCGTCGGCAAGACCCTGGCCAAGGGCGACGAGGCCGCCGTGGTGGAGAGCGTCAAGGCCGCCAGCGAGGTCTATGCCCCGGTCTCCGGCGAGGTGGTCGAGGTCAACAGCGATCTCGAAGCGTCCCCCGGCGCGGTCAACGAGGACGCCGCCGGACGCGGCTGGTTCGTGAAGATCCGCCTCACGGACCCCGGCGAGCTCGAAGGCCTGATGACCGAAGAGCAGTACCGGGAATTCGTGAAGTCGATCTCGTAGAGGGAAAGCAGGGCCATGGCGCACGAATACACGGCCACGATTCGCTGGAACCGGGACGGCGGGAGCTTCCCGGAGAACCGCTACGGCCGCGGCCACACCTGGGCCTTCGACGGCGGCGTCACGGTGCCGGCCTCGTCATCGCCCCTCGTGGTGCCGCCGCCCCTGTCGCGGGAGGATGCGGTCGATCCGGAGGAGGCCTTCGTGGCCGCCCTGTCGAGCTGCCACATGCTCACCTTCCTGGCGATCGCGGCCAAGAAGCGCTTCACGGTCGATGCCTACGAGGACCATGCCCTCGGGGTGATGACGAAGAACCAGAACGGCAAGCTCTTCGTCTCCAAGGTCACCCTCGATCCCCGGATCGAATTCTCCGGCGATACGGTTCCCACGCCGGAGCAGGTCGCCGAGATGCACCACCTCGCCCACAAGGAATGCTTCATCGCCAATTCCGTGCTCACGGACGTGGTGGTGGCGGGCCTCCCCTCGCACGATTAACCAAAGGTCTTTTGCCGATGCGTTATCTTCCCCTCTCCGACACCGACCGCAGCGAGATGCTGGCGCGGACCGGCGTCGGCGCCATCGACGATCTCTTCGCCGACATCCCTGAGAACCTGCTCCTGAAGGAGCCGGTGGATCTGCCGCGCCGCAAGGGCGAGCTGGAGGTGGAGCGCATCCTCTCCCGCATGGCGGCCCGGAACGTGTCGGCCTCCTCCGTACCGTTCTTCGTCGGCGCCGGCGCCTACAAGCACCATGTGCCCGCAACCGTGGATCACCTGATCCAGCGCTCCGAGTTCCTGACGAGCTACACGCCGTACCAGCCGGAGATCGCGCAGGGCACCCTGCAATATCTGTTCGAGTTCCAGACTCAGGTGGCGGCGCTCACCGGCATGGAGGTGGCCAACGCCTCCATGTATGACGGCTCCACCGGCACCGGCGAGGCGGTGCTGATGGCCCACCGCGTCACCAAGCGCCGCAAGGCGGTGCTCTCCGGCGGCCTGCACCCCCATTACGTGGATGTGGTGAAAACCCTTTCCGAGATGTCCGGCGACGCGGTCGTGGCCATGGAGCCGGACGTGACCGGGACCGAGGACATCCTTTCGCAGATCGACAACAGCGTGTCCTGCGTGGTGGTGCAGTCGCCGGACGTGTTCGGCAACCTGCGCGACCTGAAGCCCATCGCCGAGAAGGCGCACCAGAACGGCGTGCTGCTGATCGCCGTGTTCACGGAAGCCGTGTCCCTGGGCCTCGTGGCGTCGCCGGGCAGCCAGGGCGCGGACATCGCCGTGGGCGAGGGCCAGTCCATCGGCAACGCGCTGAACTTCGGCGGCCCTTACGTGGGCCTCTTCGCCACCCAGTCGAAGTTCATCCGCCAGATGCCGGGCCGCCTCTGCGGCGAGACGGTGGACGCGGACGGCGCCCGCGGCTTCGTGCTCACGCTCTCCACCCGCGAGCAGCATATCCGCCGCGACAAGGCGACCTCCAACATCTGCACCAATTCGGGGCTCTGCTGCCTCGCCTTCACCATCCACATGACGCTGCTCGGCGAAGCGGGCGTCAAGCGCCTGGCCCGCGTCAACCATGCGAATGCGGTGAAGCTTGCGGATCAGCTCGCCCGGGTGAAGAGCGTCGAAGTGCTCAACAGGAGCTTCTTCAACGAGTTCACCGTGCGGCTCGCCAAGCCTGCCGCCGAAGTGGTGGAGCGCCTGGCCGAGCGGGGCGTGCTCGCGGGCGTGCCCGTGTCGCGCCTCCTGCCGGGGGCGGGTCTCGACAGCCTGCTGCTGGTGGCCTCCACCGAAGTGAACACCGACGATGACCGCGCGGCCCTTTGCGCCGCCTTGAACGAGGTCCTGTGATGTTGAACCGACAGGGACGTCCCTCCGCTCCTGGGGCCCACGGCGTGTCCGACCCGGCCGCCGGCATGGGCGACGAGGCCGCCCGCCTGCAGGGCGATTCCAACCGCTCCCGCGGCTCCGCCGCCGGGGAGCACCCGACCTTCACCGGCAACAGGGCGCTGGCGCAGGTGGAGCCGCTGATCTTCGAGACCGGCCGCCAGGACACCACCGGCGTCGACATCGACGAGCCGGAGGATTTCGAGCCGCGCCTCGGCGGGCTGGAGCGCCGGGAGCCCATCGGGCTGCCGGGGCTGTCCGAGCCCGAGACCATGCGCCATTACGTGCGCCTGTCCCAGATGAACTACGGCATCGACACGGGGCTGTTTCCGCTCGGCTCCTGCACCATGAAGCACAATGCGCGCCTCAACGAGCGCATGGCCCGCCTGCCGGGCTTCGCGGACGTGCATCCCCTCCAGCCGGCCTCCACCGTGCAGGGGGCGCTGGAGCTCATGAGCGAGCTCGGGCGCTATCTGGTCACGCTCACCAACATGACCTCCGTGGCCCTGTCGCCCAAGGCCGGCGCCCATGGGGAGCTCTGCGGCATGATGGCCATCAAGGCCGCCATCGAGGCCAAGGGCGAAGCTAAGACCCGCAACGTGGTGCTGGTGCCCGATTCCGCCCACGGCACCAACCCGGCCACCGCGGCGCTGATCGGCTTCGTGGTGAAGCCGGTTCCGGCCCGCGAGGACGGATGGGTGCATGTGGAGGACGTGAAGGAGCGCCTCGGCCCCGACGTGGCCGCGATCATGCTCACCAACCCCAACACCTGCGGCTTGTTCGAGCCCCAGGTGGTGGAGATCGCGAAGGCCATCCACGACGCGGGGGCCTACTTCTACTGCGACGGGGCGAACTTCAACGCCATCGTGGGCAAGGCGCGTCCGGGGGATCTCGGCGTGGACGCCATGCACATCAACCTGCACAAGACCTTCTCGACGCCTCACGGGGGCGGAGGCCCGGGCTCCGGCCCGGTGGTGCTCTCCGAGCGGCTGGCGCCCTTCGCGCCGGTGCCCTTCGTGCGGGTGGAGGACGGCGCCTTCGAGCTGGTGGAACACCGGGACGAGGCCGGCGGCCCCACCGCCGCGGCCGGCGGCCCCGCCGCCCCCTTCGGCCGCATGACCGCCTTCCACGGCCAGATGGGCATGTATGTGCGCGCGCTCTCGTACATGCTCTCGCACGGCTCCGACGGCATGAAGCAGGCCTCCGAGGACGCGGTGCTCAACGCCAATTACGTGCGCGCCGGGTTGTCCGACCTCCTGTCCCTGCCCTTCGGCGACAAGCCCTGCATGCACGAGGTGCTGTTCGACGATGCCTGGCTGAAGGACACGGGCGTGACTACGCTTGACATCGCCAAGGCCATGATCGACGAGGGCTATCACCCGATGACCATGTACTTCCCCCTGGTGGTGCATGGGGCCATGCTCATGGAGCCCACGGAGTCGGAGTCCAAGTCCTCCCTCGACCTGTTCGTCGCCACCATGCGCGACCTGGCCATGGCGGCGAAGCGGGGCGACAAGGAGCGCTTCACGGGAGCCCCCTACCACGCCCCCCGCCGCCGCCTCGACGAGACCCGCGCGGCCCGCAGCCCGGTGCTGAAGTGGACTCCGCCGAAGCCCATGGCGGAAGCGGCGGAGTAAGCGAGGAGCCCTCTCCCCTTTGCGGGAGAGGGTGGCTTGCGCAGCAAGCCGGGAGAGGGGAAGCGCCGGACCGAGTCCACGTTCCCGCATCGCTCCTGGGCCATACGCATTTGCATGAGAACGGTGCCGATCTGCCCGTGGGGACGGAGGCGGTGCTGCCGCCTCCGTGCTTGCCGAACGTCCCCTCTCCCGACCCTCGCTGACGCGAGGGCCACCCTCTCCCGCAAAGGGGAGAGGGGTTTACTGGAGAGACCTCACGGCTGCCGGCAACTCCGCCATGCGCGCGACGATCCCGGTCCCGCCCGCCTGCCGCAGCTTGTCGGCATGGTCCGGCCCGCAATGCCCGCCGCCCGTGAAGCCGATGACGCGCATTCCGGCCGCAACGGCGGCCTGGACGCCGGCGGTGGAATCCTCGATCACCAGGCAATCCTCCGGGCGCGCGTTCATGCGGCTCGCGGCATGAAGGAACAGGTCCGGCGCGGGCTTGCCGCGGGGCACCTGCGTCGAGCTGAAGACGTGGTCGAAGAGGTCGGCCAATCCCGTGACGCGCAGGGACAGGGCGATCCGCTGCGGCGTGGAGGAGGAGGCCACGCAACGCGGGAAGGGGAGGGACAGGATCGTCTCGCGGACCCCTTCGATGGGCTTCAGGTCCGTCTCGAAGCGGGCGAACAGGGCGCTGTCCAGCCTTGCGCCGAAATCGGTCGGGAGCTTGCGCCCGTGCTCCGCCTCGATGCGCGCCACCATGTCCTTGAAGCTCACGCCGACGAACTGCCGCCGGATGTCGTCCGCCGTGTAGGGCAGGCCGATCTCCGTCAGCAGCTCCGCGTCGAGCGCACAGCTCAACGGCTCCGAATCCACCAGAACCCCGTCGCAGTCGAAGATCAGCAGCATGACGCCTCCAGCAAAAAGGCCGCCCCTGGAGGCGGCCTTTGAAATCTTGTCCCAGGCGAAGCCTTACTGCAGCTTCGCGCGCACGTCGTTGAGGCTTTGCGTCACCATGGAGGTGGCGGTGTCGCCGGTGATCTCCTGGCGCAGGACGCGCTCGGAGGCCTTGATGGCGGCCTCCACGGCGGCGGCGCGCACTTCCGCGGAGGCCTGGGCCTCGGCCTGGGCGATCTTCGCCTCGGCGGACGCGGTGCGGCGCTTCACGAAATCGGCCAGCTTCTCATGGGCCTCCTGGGCCATGCGCTCGGCCTCGTCCCGGGCGGAGGACACGATGGCGGCAGCCTCGCGCTCGGCGGCAGCGTGCTTGGTCTCGTATTCCCGCAGCAGCCGTTCCGCGTCCTGGCGCAGGCGCTTGGCCTCGGCGAGTTCGTCGGCGATGCGCTTGCCGCGGGAGTCGAGCTGGTTCATCACCTTCCCGGGCACGCCGAGATAGAACATGAGGCCCCAGAAGATGACGAAGGCGACACCGACCCAGAATTCAGCGCTGGCGAGCATGGGGATCTCCCGATCAGGCGTTGATGTGGTCGAGGGCGGCCTCGACGCTTTGCGGAGCCGGAGCCCGGCCGGTCAGACGTTCGATGATGGCGCTGGCCGTATCGCGGGCGATGCCGCGCACGTGGCCCATGGCCTCGGCCTTGCGGGCCGTGATGGTGGCCTCGGATTCGGCCAAGCGGGCGTTGAGGTCGGCCTCCAGGGCCTTGCGGCGGGCGTCGCTCTCGGCAGACAGCTTGGCGCGGGTCTCCTGGGCGAGGGCCTGGGCGCGGCCCTTGGCCTCGGCCAGGGCCTTGTCGTAGGCGGTTCCCGCCTCTTCGGCGCGGGTCTTCATGGCGGCCGCATCGTCGAGGTCCTTGGCGATCATGGCGCGGCGGTTCTCGATGATGCCGGTGAGGCGCGGCAGGACCAGCCGGGACATGAGGGTGTAGAGCACCGCGAAGGTGATCGCGAGCCAGAGGAGCTGGCCGCCGAAGGTTTCCGTCGCGAAGGGCGGAAAGCCCACATCCTCATGGGCGCCGCCGTGCGCTTCCGTTGTGGCATGGGTCGTTTGAGCCTGAGCCATGGTGCAGATCCTCGAAGGATGAACATATGAGGGGCGGGCGCTTTCCGTTTGGGTCGGAACGGCGCCCGTCTCTCGAGTCGCTGCATCTTGCGCGAGAACCGAAGGCCACTTCTTCGCGCGATGCCTGAAAAACAACGAATGACGGCGGATTGCCGCCGTCACTCCTGCCGAGGCGAGGCGCCCTGCGCTCCCGCCTCCCGATCACTGCCTTGGGATTAGGTGAAGAGCAGAACGAGAGCGACGACGAGGCAGAAGATGCCGAGACCTTCCGCGAGCGCCGCGCCAATGAAGGCGCGGGCGAACTGGCTGTCGGCCGCCGACGGGTTGCGCAGGGCGCCCGAGAGGAAGTTGCCGAAGATGTTGCCGACGCCCATGGCGGCGAGGCCCATGCCGATGCAGGCGAGGCCCGCGCCGAGGTACTTGAAAGCAATCGGATCCATTGTGATCTCCTAGAGTAGGCTGTGTGATCGGGAGGGAAGGGGAGGGGTGTTAACGGGAGCGCCGACCTAGTGGCCCGGGTGCAGCGCGTCGTTAAGGTAGATGCAGGTCAACACCGTGAAGACGTAGGCCTGCAGGGCGGCGACGAGGAACTCGAGCGCCATGAGAGCAACCGCCATGAGAAGCGGCAGCGGAGCGAGGATCGACAGAGCCCCGCCGGCGCCCAGGAGCGCAACGACGAAGCCAGCGAAAACCTTGAGCGCGATGTGTCCCGCGAGCATGTTCGCGAAGAGGCGCAGGGAGAGCGAGATCGGCCGCGACAGGAACGAGATGAGCTCGATCACCACGATGAAGGGCAGGAGCCAGGCCGGCACGCCGGACGGCACGAACAGCCCGAAGAAATGGAGCCCGTGCTTGACGATGCCGTAGACCACCACGGTGCCGATCACCAGCATGGCGAGCGCGAAGGTGACGATGATGTGGCTCGTCACCGTGAAGAAGCCCGGAATCATGCCGAGCAGGTTTGCGGTCAGCACGAACATGAAGAGGGAGAACACCAGGGGGAAGAACTTCATCCCCTCCTGGCCCGTGGCGTCCGTGAGGGTGCCGGCCACGAAGTCATGCAGCATCTCGGCGATGGACTGCCCGCGGCCCGGGACCACGGCGCGCTTGCGGGTCGCCAGCATGAGCCCGCCCACGATCACCGCGGTGGTGCCGAGCATGAACAGGGATGAATTGGTGAAGTTGATGACCGGAATAAGGGGCGTGATCTGGAATTGTTCGATCGGGCTCGCCATGATCCGCTCTTGAAGGTTCGCTGTTGTCCACTGCCGTTCGGCCGTCGAAGCTTTAAGGGTCCGTCACCGTTTGTCGTCGTACTTGGCCGGTTTGATCGCTCCGGATGCCCGCATCAGGTTGAGCATGCCGGCGCAGAAGCCGAGGAGGAGACAAACGATAAGGCCCCAAGGCGAAGAGCCGAGCAGGTGATCGACGATCCAACCCATGATCCCGCCGGCCGCGACTCCTGCGACGAATTCGGCCGAAAGCCTGAAGGCTTGGCCGAGGGCGCTGGAGTCGGAAGTCTGGCGGGCGCGAGGCTCAGATTCGGCCCGATGAACGGAAGCTTGGGAGATCCGCGCATCGAGAGATTTCAGCCTCGCAGACAGGTCGGCATCGTCGGCGCCGCTCGGTTTCCGCCCCTCTTCACCGTTCCGCTCGTGAGGGTCCGCCATCGCGATCTCCTGTAAAGCGTTGCGGGAAAAGGGCTTGGAAGCCTGGCCCCGAAAGCCGGGCGCAACATATGGGCGGGGGTCCCCCCTGTCAAGAACAGTCTCAAAAGAGATAAGTTGCTGAAACGGCTTGCTAAAAGCCCTTTTTGCGCAGGCCCGGCGCCATTACGCACATGATTTTAAGGCCGGGATTTCCAGGTTGAACCGGGGCGCCGCTCGAAGCCTTAGGCCACTTCGAGAATGCGCTCCGCGCTCTGGAGGTCCACGGAGACAATCTGCGACACCCCTCTTTCGGCCATGGTGACGCCGAACAGGCGGTCCATGCGGGCCATGGTGATCGGGTTGTGGGTGATCACCACGAAGCGCGTCCGGGTCCGGGCCGCCATGTCGTCCAGGAGGTCGCAGTAGCGCTCCACGTTGGCGTCGTCGAGGGGCGCGTCCACCTCGTCGAGCACGCAGATGGGCGAGGGGTTGGTGAGGAAGACCGCGAAGATCAGGGCGGTGGCCGTCAGGGCCTGTTCGCCGCCGGACAGCAGCGTCATGCTCTGGGGCTTCTTGCCCGGCGGGCGGGCGAGGATTTCGAGGCCCGCCTCCAGGGGATCGTCCGAATCGACCAGGGTCAGCTCCGCGGTCCCGCCGCCGAACAGGGTGGTGAAGAGGCGCTGGAAATGGCCGTTCACCACGTCGAAGGCGGCCAGCAGCCGCTCGCGCCCCTCCCGGTTGAGGCTGCCGATGGCCTGGCGCAGGCGCTTGATGGCCTCGACCAGATCGTCCCGCTCCGTGGCGATGCCGTTGTGCTTGGCCTCCAGCTCCGCCAGCTCCTCGTCGGCGCGCAGGTTCACCGCCCCCAGGCGCTCCCGGTCCGACTTGAGGGAGTGGAGCTTGGATTCGATCTCCCCGTGGGAGGGAAGCTCGACGCCCTCGTGGAGGCCCGCCATTTCGATGAGCCCGGCGGGACTGGTCTCCAGGGTCTCGGCGATATGGCGGGTGATCTCCGACAGGCGCTGGATCGCGGCCTCGTGGCGGGCCTGGGAGCCGGCGCGCGCCTCGCGGGCGGCCGAGAGGGCCTCCAGGGCGGCGCGGGCGGCCCGGTCGGTCTCGGCCAGCGTGGTTTCGGCGTCGGCCAGGGCGTCGGCGGCCTCCCGGCGCTTCGCCTCGGCCTCCTGGACCGCGGCGATGAGCGCCCGGTGGCGCAGGAGGTAGGTGTCGGGGGCTTCGAGCAGCCGCTGGTGCTCGTCCCGGGCGCGCTCCAGGCGCTCGCCCAGGTCCTCGGACGCCCCCGCGGCGCGCTCGGCGCGCTCGGTCCAGAGCCGGATGTCGGCGGAAAGCGCATCCTGCCGCCGGCGGCGAAGCTCGGCCTCGTGCAGGAGGGTTTGCAGGGCGGCCCTGGCCTCGGAGGCCGCGGCGCGGCGCTCCGCCACCCGGGCGCGCTCCTCCAGCAGCCGGCTCTCCAGGTCCGGGGCCGGAGCCAGGTCCTCCAGGGCGATGGCCGCATCCTGCGCCCGCTCCAGGGCCTCGCTCTCGCTCTGCGACAGGCGGGCGAGCCCCTCCAGCAGGGCGGAGCGGCGCTGGCCGAGCTCGGCCTCCCGGCGCTCGGCGGCCGCAAGCCTGGTGCGGGCCCCGTCGAGGGCCTGGCGCGCCTGGCGCGCGGCCTCGATGGCGCGGCCCTCATGGGCGGCGGCCCGGCGCACGGCCTCGGCCGCCTCTTCGGCCCCGCGGCGCAGGTGCTCGGCCGCTTCCCGGGCCTCCGCCGCCTCGCGCTCCAGGTCGCCGAGGCGGTTCTTCTCGGCAAGCCGCCGCGCCGCCGGGGAGGGGGCCTCCGCCGCGTTGGTGAAGCCATCCCAGCGCCACAGGTCGCCCTCCCGCGAGACGAGGCGCTGGCCCACCTTCAGCCCGTCGCGCAGGCGAAGCCCGTCCGCCTTGTCGACGACGCCGATCTGCCGCAGGCGGCGCTGGAGCGCCTCCGGGGCCTCGGCAAGCTCCGCCAGGGGGGTGACGCCCTCCGGCAGGGCCGGGTCGTTCGCGCCGGGTCCCGTCTCGGCCCAATGGGCCGGGGCGGACGAATGGGTGGAGGCTTCGAGATCGTCGCCGAGGGCCGCGCCGAGCGCCGTCTCGTAGCCCTTGCGGACCGTGATCCGGTCGAGGGCCGGGGGCCACAGGTCGCCGGTGGCCGAGGTGACGAGCTTCGCCAGGGTCCGCGCCTCGGTATCAAGGCGCTGCGCCCGGCGCTCCGCCTCGCTGAGGGGCTGGCGCAGGCGGTTCTCCGCCTCCCGGGCCAGGCCCAAGGCCTCGCGGGCCTCGAGGGCCGCCTCTTCGGCGCTTCCGGCGGTTTCCTCGGCGACGGCCGCTTCCTCGCGCAAGCTGTCGATGGGCGCGGCCGCGTCGGCGGAGGCGGATAGGGCCGCGATCTCGTGCTCGAGCCGCTCCTTCTCGCCGGTGAAGCGGGCAGCGCGGTCCCGCTCCTCGCGCACGGCGCGCTCCAGGGCCGCCCGGCGGGCATTGAGGTCGGAGGTCTGGGCCTGAAGGGCGCTGAGGGCGGCTTCCGCCTCGGCAAGCTCCGCCTCGGCCCCCTGCAGGCGCTCCTCGCCCGCGGCGCGGGCGTCGTCCGCCCCTTCCGCGCCCCTGGCGATCTCGGCCTCTTCCAGCCGGAGGCGCCCGATGGTGGATTCGGCGTCGCTGCGCTGCGCCGCCTCGCGGGCGATGTCCCGGTTGAGGTCGTTGATATGCCGCTCCAGCTCCGTCACCCGCTCCCTGGAGCGGCGCTCCTCCGATTCGAGCTCGTTGCGGGCATGGGTCAGGCGCTGCAGGGCGGCGGCGGCCTCGGCCTCCCTCTGGCGCAGGGCCGGAAGGGCGTGGGCGGCCACGGCCTGGGCGGTGGCGGCCCGGGCCTGTTCCTCGGTGAGGCCGGCCACGGCCTTGAGGTCGTCCGCCATCTGGCGCTCCGCCGCGGCCGCCTGCTCCCGCGCCTCGGCGAAGCTGATGGCGTACATCAAGGCTTCCAGGCGGCGGATCTGGGCCGACAGGTTCTTATAGCGGGAGGCCTGCCGGCCCTGGCGCTTCAGGCTCTCGATCTGGGTTTCCAGCTCGCGGATCACATCCTCGACGCGCAGCAGGTTGTCCTCCGCCGCCTTGAGCCGCAGCTCCGCCTCGTGGCGGCGGGCGTGGAGGCCCGCGATGCCCGCCGCGTCCTCCAGGATGCGGCGGCGGGACTGGGGCTTGGCCGAGATGATCTCGCTGATCTGGCCCTGCCGAACCAGGGACGGGGAGCGCGCGCCGGTGGCCGCGTCGGCGAACAGGATCTGCACGTCGCGGGCGCGCACCTCCTTGCCGTTGACCCGGTAAGTGGAGCCTTCCTCGCGCTCGATCCGGCGGGAGATCTCCAGGATCTCCGTGTCGTTGAAGGCGGCGGGCGCGGTGCGCTCGGCATTGTCGATGGTGAGCATCACCTCGGCCGAGTTGCGGGCCGGGCGGCTGCCGGAGCCGGAGAAGATGACGTCGTCCATCCCCGTGGCGCGCATGTTCTTGTGGGAGTTCTCCCCCATGACCCAGCGCAGGGCCTCGACGAGGTTGGACTTGCCGCAGCCGTTGGGCCCGACCACCCCGGTGAGGCCCGGCTCGATCAGGAACTCCATCGGCTCGACGAAGGTCTTGAACCCGGCGATGCGAAGGCGCGTCAGCTTCATGGACGCGCCTTCCCGGCCCGCTCCGCGGAGCGGGGGAGCTTACTCGCCCAGCAGAGGCTTGATGATCTTCTCAAGCTCATCGATCGATATGTTTCCGGCGTGACGCTGCCCATTGATGAAGAAAGTGGGGGTGGAGTCCACATTGAACTGCTCCACGCCCCGGTTCTTCACCGCGTTCACTGCGTCATAAAGTTTCTGGTCCCGGAGGCAAGCGTCAAATTTCTGTTGTGAAAATCCTGCTTGGCGCATCACGGCCCTGAGACCGTCGAGAGGCTTGTCCCTGAAGGCCCAGTTCCTCTGCTGGTCGAAGAGCCGGTCGGTAATAGGGTAGTACTTAGCATCACCGTCGCAGCGGGCCAGCATGAAGCCGGCGGTGGCCAGGGGGTCGAGGGGGAACTCGCGCAGGGTGAAGCGCACCTTGCCCGTGTCGAGATAGCGCTTCTTCAGCTCCGGCCAGGTCTCCTTGTGGAAGGCGGCGCAGTGGGAGCAGGTGAGGGACGCGTATTCGACGATGGTCACCTTTGCGTCAGCCGGCCCTAAGGCGATATCGCCGAGGGGACCTTGGACGGCGAGGTCGACTGCCGCGACGTCGCGGGTGTTGGCCGGTGGGCTTGCAGGGGGCGGGGCAGCCGCGACGTCGCGGGTGTTGGCCGGTGGGCTTGCAGGGGGCGGGGCAGCCGCGACGTCGCGGGTGTTGGCCGGTGGGCTTGCAGGGGGCGGGGCAGCCGCGGATAGATCTGGTCGTGAAGCTGGTATAAGATTCAATGGCGTGCCGGCGACTAGAAGCGTTCCCTCGCGTAAACCACAAACAATGGATTTTGGCGCGATATTGAGCTTATGCCTCCAAAATTCTTGCTGATCATAGGTTCCCAGGATTTCTATATTGCCTGATATATCCGCTGCACATAGGAATCTCCCGTCAGAACTGAAAGCTAGAGCTGATATATCATCTTTAACCAATGAGGCCGGCTTCTCGTAGCGACTCAAATTATAAGTAGGGAAGGACTGCGTCGCGTTCGGCTTCCACAGGAATATCTCACCGTCTGACTTCCCAACAGCGATCAGTGCACCATCTGGGCTGAATGCGAGAGCTTGAACCGGTGAGGCTCCGATGCCGCCTGATCCTAATTGGGCCATTAGACGACCGTCTGCCGGATTGAGGATCCGGACACCTCCATTCTGTAATCCGAGTGCGAGGCCACCATCAGGACTGAACGCAAGAGTGTGTATTGCGACACCCCCTTCTACGTTAAGGACAGATGACTTCGTAGAGTCAGCCATTGAGAATAGCAGAACTCTCCCGCTCTCCACCGTAGCAAGTACGTCTCCAGATGAGTTCAAGACAGCTTGTGATTGTCCGATTTGTTGGTTGATCTTGTAATCGCGTAGTAATCTTCCGGTGCTTGTTTCATAAACACGGACCACTCCGTCTTGAGATACGTGAAAAAGATGATTTGAAGGCGAAAAGGATGCAGCAACCGGCGGTTCTAATTGGAAGTCACTTATGATTTTGCTATCATAGTTTGAAATACGTAGCATGCCATTCATGTCAATTGTGGCAAAACGCTTATCAGCCTGCGAACTTATAGCTAGGCTGGGCGCGACAACCATGCGTATGGCTAGCTCCTCTGTCCTTTGTGAAAGGAAAAACGGACGGATATACGTATCAGCGTAAAGCGAGAGTAGTAAACCGCACCCAATAACTCCGAGTAGTAGCGCTACGGTGCCTGCGTTTGCCAATCCGGCCGTGTGTACCCCAAATAGGGCAGCCAGTTTCCGGTTGAGAGTAAGATCGATAGATCTCGGCCGCTTACCCATCATGAACCGCGCGAAGATTACTTCGCGCGGCAATCCACCGGATTCAATAAGCTGAAGGTAGGCCTGAAATGCAGCACGCCAGCCAGGCGGGGGGCGCGCGAAGTCGAGTGACTGAGATGATTCGAATTGATGCGAGTTTTGGTTCAACAGAGCGAAAAAGAACCGTTCCAAGGCAATCCGAACGGCAGATCTGCTCTCAGGTGCCAGTTCAGACATTAACCGCAGTCGGAGTTCATCGGGCATCCAACCTTTGCGGAACCACGGTAGTCGGCATAGCGCAAGATGCTCTGCCTCGTCCGGTCTTGGGCGGCCAAGTTCACGCGCCAGCTCAGTACCCAAATAGACGGTCAATGGGAAACGCAAGCCAGGGTAAATGGCGCACGCGCAGAGCCATTGAAACCCGAACGGGCCGAGCTGGCTGCGTAGCTCGTTGCATTGCGCGTCCAGCCCCTTCGCGTCTGCATTCTTTGTTGCTAAGCTGAGGTGGGCTAACACCGCTTGAGTTCTATGTTCTATCCAGTCCCTAATACTCACGTCTTGCCAACGAAAAATTGCGTGGGTACGATAAGTTGACCGACAGTCAGCATCCCATACAATGTTTTACGGGAGGTCGCTCTGCCCTTTACGCAAACATATCATGGCGCAATTGCAACCGTAAACAACGTAGACGGCACACTTCTACTGAATCAAAGTAGCCGTGCCCCTGAGCTCGCGCAGAGTCTAGCCCGCGTCAAAGCTGATGTCGCTGCAATGGAAGGGCTTGATTCAGCCGTTCGGCAGCAGATTGAGGACGCTATAAATGCAGCGCTCACAGAGGCTAAAAGCGGAAATCCGGATGCAAAAAAAATCAAAACGCGTCTAGAAACAGCTGCTGACACCATGAAGAGTGCAGCAGGTTTGGCGGAGTCGGGCCAAAAGGTGGCTGAAGTATTGCTGGCGATCGGAAAATGGGCAGTTCTTTTCTTAGCTTGATGAGGTCGCTCATTGCGGGCCCCCCTCAGGGAAATGAGGCGGGAGGATTCAAACAGGATTACCGAGCCCGAGTGGGAACGGTGATCAACGTTGAAAATATGAATATTAGTACTGAAGTTGGAATTCCTTTCGAGTTGGGAGCCAAACGGCTTTCGCCTAAGTCTGAACTTGTACTTACGTTTATCGACCGATCCCCGCAGTTCTTTGAGTTAAGTGAGCGTCTCGATGTTATTACGTCTAGTCGGGGTAGGGGGCCACTGCTCGTCTTGTTACGTGGATGTCCTCACGATTTGCATGGAGGCTTTGTCCTGCGGTGCGCATTCAAAGAGTTCGTTGAACGCTACGGCAGCAGCGGATCTTGGACTTATCTCAAGCGCTTGCGGTGGCCTCAGGGGGCTTCGAGTATAGACGCGGTTCTGCGGTCAGTAGGCGAGGGCCTTGGATTGCCGTCCGGAGCCAGTGTAGTAGAGGTATTATCGTATTTGAAGTCAACAAATCAGCATGTATGTTTTAGTCACTTAGTTGATTACGAAGATTGGGCAATTGATGAGGGACGCCTTATCAGAAGTTGGGTAGAGTACTTTTCAGGTCAATCCTTGATGCGAGATGACGGCAGGCTTGTGGTCGCTTTTCTGTGTATACAGCTCGGAGTTGAGCGGACGAAAGCTTGCGTTGCACTTGAAGAATTTCTTGAAAGTATGCGGGTTCAAAACATAGATCTACACGCACCAGTGCTAGTATCTAGTCCGCTTAAGATGATTCGGCAGAGAGATCTAGAGGATTGGCTAGGTGATGCGGCTCGCTACCTCAAAGATGACTTACTTGAAGTGAGGCTTCTAGAGATGCCGAGCAAGCTTTTTCAAGATGAAAAACCTCAATATTTACGCGATGTTCACGCCAGAGTTCGTGAGTCTTTGATACAGAATTTGGCGGAAGGCCCTCATTTTGTACAGGAAGCCCAATGAGTTGGAGGCTTACTTTAGAACAAAACGAGCTTCGGCAAGACCGGTGGCGGAGTATCCCATATCCTGCCATGGCTCAGTTAACCGGGCCGGAAGGGTATCTAGCTGATTCCGCGCTAATGGACGCCTTAAACACAGCATTATACCTAGGACAGCCTCTTTTGATAACAGGAGAACCAGGCTCCGGAAAGACCGAGCTTGCCAACTTTGTCGCTTGGAAGCTTGGCCTTGAACAGACGATCAAAGTGGATGATCAAGGTAGAAATGTTCAGGAATTTGCACTTCGATTCGACACGAAGTCTGAGACACGAGCCCGCGATCTTTTCTACTCGATTGATGTTGTGGCGCGTTTCCATGCTGCGCATCAATCTGGCGGTACCGTCGACCCGTTGAAGTTCATAACCTTCCAAGCGCTCGGCCGGGCTATCCTCTACGCCAATCCGCCGAATGCATTAAGTGACCGCTTGCCACTCGACTATGGACATCCAGGCATAGCTCTCCGCTCCGTCGTGCTTATCGATGAAATTGATAAAGCACCGAGGGACGTCCCAAATGACCTCCTGATGGAAATTGAGAGATTGCAGTTCTTTATTCCCGAGCTGAATTTAACCGTTGCTGCACCACATGAAAGGCGCCCAATTGTAATAATTACCAGCAATTCTGAGAAAGCCCTTCCGGAGGCGTTTCTGCGACGTTGCGTCTATTACCATTTGACGTTTCCTGATCGGGGTCGTCTCAAAGAGATTGTGGCATCGCGAATGATCAGGCTACCGCGTACCGCCTCGCTACTCGACGACGCAATTACAGTCTTTAACCATGTCCGGTTACATGCCCGAGGTAAGAGGCCGGGCACAGCAGAACTGCTCGCTTTCCTGCTTGCTCTTCGGGCTAAGGGCTACGAACCTAACGACTCTTTGCGGAGTCGCGGTGACTGGTCTGTCGAAGCACGGGTGACCTTGATGAAATCGATGGAGGACCAAGGCAGCGTGATAGAAGGCTTCTCTTGGGCCCAGAAGGATTGAACGAGGCCGTCTATGGCCAGTGATTTGGCTCATAATAGGCTGCCAAGCTTGGAGGAACTAGAAACCTTCCTTGATTCGCTGCGGGCAGATGGCTGGACGATTGTACCGGATCAAATTGCATCCGCCCAAAAGATACTTCTACTCGCATACGTAGAGGCTCCGACGAGCAACGGGCATTGGCTCAAAACCATGCTTGCACCCATCTGCGCGAAAACGCCAGAACAGCAATCAGAATTTTACCGACGATTCGACGCTTTCAGGCACTCGATCGGCGCTTTGCGAAGGTCAGAGGAAGATATAGCAGCAAGGATTGTAAGAGAGGGGAGGGGCTACCCGTTCCGGCTCGCGGCTGTGGCCGCAGTTATCGTTATTATACTTGCTGCGGCACTGCTAAATCTAGGGTTTGATCAAGTCGATCCAAACATCTCTGAGTCCAGACAAACACCATCTCCTCAGGTCGAGGTTAGTGGTCTTTCGTCCGACATAAGTATATCAGAATTCCTACTTCGTGCACAACATTTTGTAGAAGGATCTGGATACAAACTTAGCAAAGCTGCTTTGCTAGCGCTTCCTCCTGTCGTATTCGCAACTTGGCTTTTACTCCAATGGTGGCGAAGGCGTCTTTGGCTAGAACATGGCTTGAGTACGCTTTCGTCTGAAGTCGGAGAGATTCGCTTGCCTCGCGACTTCCAGTCGTTGTTCGCCGAACCCGACTTCCATGTTGTAGCTCGTGAATTGCGTCGTCATCGGTCGATTCAGACTATGGAGTTGGATAGCGAGCGAACAGTAGTAGCAACAGTGGAAATGGCTGGGCTTTTTACTCCGGTGTACCGAGAGCGGCCAAGGTCGCCTGAGCACATATTTCTAATTGAGCAGGAGAGCACATACGACCATATATCCCGTCTCCTAGATCACGCCATTGAGCGCCTCCGGTTCGAAGAAGTTCCGGTCGAGGTTTACTACTTCCGCGGTAGCCCCGAGTTTGTGCAAAAAGGAAATAGCGTAAGAACCCTAGTGCGACTTTCGGACCTTAGCTCAAATACCCCGGATCACAGGCTGATCATCTTAGGCAGTGCTGATGGCCTATTTCACCCACTTTCAAACCAACTTAATCCGAGTGTCGAGCGTGAACTCGCGCGTTGGAACGAACGGTATGTTCTAAGCACCCGACCACTACAAGATTGGTCTTGGAGGGAATTCTCCCTCCTTGAATCTAAGTATTCACTAGGAACTGCGTCGCCTCAAGGCTTTGCAAGCTTAGCGCGACATGTAGCTGCCGGCCCTCTGCCAGGGAAACTCCTTGAAGGAGTTCTTCGCACGCTGCCCCATCGTCCGAGTATCAGATCGCCCACTATGCCGGAGATCAATGTGACGAGTGGCACACCTAATCAGGTGGAGGTCGCCAACAGCTCAGACGAACTAGGGACAACCAAGGTCGAGGGAATGAAACCGCCTTCGCGGCCTCATAGCTCTTGAATTCAGTCAGAAGTGGAAGCAAGGCAGAGCACACTGTTAAAGACGAGCCGCTCTTCTCACAAGGGACCGCAACAGCCCATTACCACTCCTTCAGTCTCGCCATGGGGACTACTAGGACTTTATCCAGTCGAGAGCGGCCGCTAGACAGAGGACGCCCAGGAACGATGAGGCAGTCTCCTCATTGCGGGTTCCTCCACTCCTTGAGCCTGGCCCAGAGGCCCTCGACGATATTGGGGCTGTGATAGATCCAGTCTGGACAAGGCAACGGGCGCCCTATTGCGGGAGAATGGCCTCAAGGCTCGCCAGAAGCGGCGGTTCAAGCGCACCACCGACAGCCATCATGCGTTCCCGGTCGCTCCCAATCTCCTCGAGCAGGACTTCTCGGCGGAGGGCCCAAACCAGAAATGGAATGCGGATATCTCGTACGTGTGGACGAGCGAGGGTTGGCTGTACCTAGCGGTCATCCTGGACCTGTTTGCCCGGCGGGTGGTCGGTTGGGCGGTCAGTGATCGGCTGCACCAGGAGCTTGCACTGGAGGCGCTGCGCAAGGCTCTAGAGCGGTTTGGGGTTGAACGGAATCGGAAGATCTGACTCGATGGCGGTCAGAGGCGTGAGCACAGAGGCTCGCCATGACCACACCATTGTCCCAGGACCTACGCCGGCGCATTGTGCGGGCGGTTGAGAAGGGTAGCTCGATCCGCCAGGCTGCCGCTCGTTATGAGGTCAGTCCCTCAGCGGCCGTGAAGCTGATGCGGCGGCTGCGCGAGACCGGGTCCGCCATGCCAGCCCGCATTGGCGGCCATCGTCGTCCGGTGCTCGAGCCGCATCAGGATCTGCTCTGCTCCCTCGTGGAGGCCAAGTCCGGCATCACACTGTCCGAGATCCAAGCCGAACTGCGGGCCCGTGAGATCGTGGTGCAGGCGCTCTCGACCATTCACCTGATGCTCAAGCGCATGCACCTGACGCACAAAAAAGACACTCCGGGCGGCCGAGCAGGACCGGCCGGACGTAGTCCAGGAGCGCCGCCGCTTTCGCGTGTGGCAGCGCTTCATGGATGCGAGCCGCTTCGTGTTCCTCGACGAGACCGGCACCGCCACCAACATGACCCGGCGCTACGGCAGGGCGCCGCGCGGGCAGCGGGTGGTCGATGCAGTGCCGCACGGGCACTGGCTGACCACCACCTTTGTGGCGGGTCTGCGGGAGAGCGGCGTCATTGCTCCACTCGTGGTCGACGGGCCGATGCGGGGCGAGATCTTCAAGGCTTATGTCGAGCAGATGCTGGCGCCCGCCCTCGCGCCCGGGGATGTGCTGGTTCTGGACAACTTGGCAGCTCACAAGGTGGCTGGCGTTGCGGAGGCGATCCGGGCTGTTGGAGCAAGCATCCTCTACCTGCCGCCATACTCGCCCGACCTTAACCCGATTGAGCAGCTCTTTTCCAAGCTCAAGGCGCTCCTGCGCAAAGCGGGCGCACGCACCAAGGAGGCACTCTGGACAACCATCGGTGAGCTGCTTGATGGATTCTCGTCCGGAGAGTGCCGTAACTATCTCAGGAATTGCGGATATGAGCCCGTCTAGATCGAAGCCGCTCTAGCCATTCGACAACCATCAGCTGGCCTGATCCATCATGCGGACCGCGGCAGCCAATATTGCTCCACAGCCTATCAGGCGTAACTGAAGAAACATGGTATCCGGATCTCGATGTCCGGGAAGGGGAACTGCTTCGACAACGCGGTCATTGAGACCTTCTTCAAGACCCTGAAATCAGAACTGGTCTGGTGCACCGTCTTCCAGACGCGCGCCGGGGTCACGGAGGCGATCGGCCGGCAAATCGACGGCTTCTACAACCCGGTCCGGCGTCATTCGACGCTCGACTACGTCAGTCCGGTTCAGTTCGAAAAGCTGGCCGGATAGCTACCAAATCGCTCTCCACAAATGCAGAGCATGACCAGATTATAGCGATGTGGGGCGCGCCACCTCCAATAAATCAGTTTCCTCTTGCATGCTGCTCGTCTCAGCCAGTAGATCTGCGACGCGAAGGCGCGTCCCTGGAATTGAAGCGCTTTCCTCACCCGCATCAGAAGGATAGGGTGGTGGAGTTCACTTGCCCAGCAGAGGCTCAATGATCTTTTCAAGCTCGACGATCGACATGTTTCCGGTGCGGCGCTGACCATTAATGAAGAAGGTTGGGGTAGAATTCACGTTTAACTGTTCCGCGCCAAACTTCGCTACCGCATCGACTGCATCCCGCAGTTTCTGATTCGTGAGGCAAGCGTCGAATTTCTCTTGCGAAAATCCTGCTTGGCGCATCAAGCCCCTTAGGGCGTCAAGGGGCTTAAGGGGCGGTTTGACGAAGGCCCAGTTCTGCTGCTGCTCAAAGAGCAAATCGGTAAGTGGATAGTACTTAGCGTCACCGTCGCAGCGGGCTAGCATGAAACCGGCCCTATCAAAGGGGTTAAGGGTGAAACCGCGCAGGATAAAGCGCACCTTGCCTGTGTCGACGTAGCGCTTCTTCAGCTCCGGCCAGGTTTCATTGTGGAAGGCTGCGCAGTGGGGGCAGGTGACGGCTGCGTACTCGACGATGGTCACCTTGGCGTCGGCAGGCCCTAAGACGATGTCGCCGAGGGGACCCTGGACCGCAAGACTTTGAACCGACACGTTCTGGGCTTGGGCGGGCAGGTTCGTGACGATGAATGCTGCAGCGGCGGTGGTACCGAGAAGCTGAAGCGTCTGACGCCGGGTAATCATAGGACAATGACTCCTAACAGATCATCTGGGGAAATAAGTTTTACCCTGGGTTAGAGTGAGAACTGCCCCGTGGCAAGCGCCGGATCCGTCACGCCTTCGTGCGCGGCTCGGTGCCGACGATCGCTTGCCCGAGCCGGTCGAGGGCGGCCTTCAGGGACTCCTCGGCGATTGGCTCCAGGGCGGCGCTCACCTTCTCCCGATCTGCCGGGCTCAGGGTCCGGGCCGGCGGGCGCTTCTTCTCGGGCCGCCGCACCGGGCCCTGCTTGAGCACCAGCTTTCCGATGCAGCGCCAGCCGTAATAGGTGTTGACCCGCTCCATGACCGCCGGGGCCAGGTGCTGGAGTTCGAGCGCGAAGGCGCTCTCCACCCGCACCACCAGGGTTGCGGCGTCGGGCCGCGCCTGCGGGCTCGCGTGGGGAGCCTTGCGCTTCCATTCGATCTTGAGCGGCTGGGTGAAGGCGGCAAGGCGCTCGCCCACGATGTCCGGCCAGGCCATGATCACGTCGGAGGTGGCGAAGCCCTGCGCCGCCAGGCTCGGGCTGAGGCAGGCGTCGAGAAATTCCGCCAGGGGTCGGGCCAGGGGCCTCGGTCGTCTCATGTTGAATGTCCAAACGCCGCGTTGGAATATGCCGCCGGGACGGTTATTCCACAGGACATGTTAACTCTGGTTTGACGGCTAGGCCACATACGGAACCAGCCCGGAGCCTTCCACCCAATGACACACCAGAACGACCTGTTGCTTTAGTGGCAAATCAGAGAACGCCCGCTTCGAGCGTCACCAAGCCCACCCCCGAGAGCCTGCTCGTCTGGTACGACCGCCACCGGCGGGTCCTGCCCTGGCGCGCGCGGGCGGGCGAGGCTGCGGACCCCTATCGGGTGTGGCTCTCCGAGATCATGCTCCAGCAGACCACGGTGGCGGCGGTCAAGCCCTTCTATCTCAGGTTCCTGGAACGCTTTCCCACGGTGGAGTCCCTGGCAGGGGCCCCGGCGGACGCGGTGATGCAGGCCTGGGCGGGGCTCGGCTACTACTCCCGCGCCCGCAACCTCCACGCCTGCGCCAAGGCGGTGGTGGAGGAGCATGGCGGGCGCTTCCCGTCCACGGAGGCGGAGCTGCTGAAGCTTCCCGGCATCGGCGCCTATACGGCGGCGGCGGTGGCGGCCATCGCGTTCGACCGGCAGGCGGCGGCGGTGGACGGCAACGTGGAGCGGGTCCTGTCGCGCCTCTACGCTGTCGAGGCGCCGCTGCCGGGGGCCAAGCCCCTGATTCGCTCCCTCACGGAGGCCCTCGTGCCCGCCGAAAGGCCGGGGGATTTCGCCCAAGCCCTCATGGATCTCGGCGCCACCATCTGCACCCCCAGGCGCCCGGCCTGCGCGCTCTGCCCCTGGATGAGCCCGTGCCTGGCCCGGGCCGCGGGCCTCCAGGAGGCCTTCCCGAAGAAGCAAAAGAAGGAGAGCGGGCCCCTGCGCCGGGGCGCGGCCTTCGTGGTGCTGCGCGCCGACGACACCGTCCTGCTCCGCACCCGCCCGCCGCAGGGGCTTCTCGGCGGCATGGCCGAGCCGCCCACCAGCCCCTGGGAGCCCGACTACGAGCCCTCCCGCGCGGTGCTCGACGCACCCATCGAGGCCCGCTGGCAGCGCCTGCCGGGCATCGTCCGCCATGTGTTCACCCATTTCCCCCTGGAGCTGACGGTGCTCTTCGCCAAGGTCGCGAGGGGCACCCCCGCCCCGGACGGCATGCGCTGGACGCCCCGGATGCAGCTTCACGAGGAGGCCCTGCCGGGGGCGATGAAGAAGGTGCTGGCCCATGCCCTGGGAGACATGCCGGGGCCAGGCGCGAAGGCAGCCTCCGGGAAGCGCGCGACACGGGGGTGAGAGGATCGGTCCCTCGAACCTGCTGGGGCTGGAACCTCATTCCCTGCTCAAGGCACTTCCGGCTTCCTGCCAGGCTCAGTGGCCGTCATTTGACGGATCGACCTTTGCAATGATATTCGGTTGTCGCCCGCTCAGGTCCGGGTTGTCGAGAGCCGCCAATGGCCACGCGCCCCTGCGAACCTGCGGACGATCAAGCGCGCGACGGGCGACGGCCGATCGCCGCCCGTAGGAGCGGCTTCGCCAGGAGCCTGACCCGCGCCCTGCTCAGAACCCCAGTCACGCCCAACCAGATCTCGCTGGCCAGCATCCTGTTCGCAGGTGCAGGCGCCGTCGCCCTCCTTTACGCGCCCGGGCATCCGTTGCTCTACCTCGCGGCCGTCGCGGGCATTCAGCTGCGCCTCCTGTGCAACCTGCTCGATGGGATGGTCGCCGTGGAGGGCGGGCGAGGCTCCGCCCTCGGCGCGCTCTACAACGAATTGCCGGACCGGGTCGCCGACACCCTGCTGATCCTGGCCCTGGGATACGCCGCCGGTTCGTCCTGGCTGGGCTGGGCCTGCGCCCTTGCGGCCGCCCTGACCGCCTATATCCGGGTGTTCGGAGGCGCTCTCGGCCAGGTGCAGGATTTCCGCGGGCCGATGGCGAAGCAGCATCGCATGGCGCTGTTGACCGCAGCCTGCGTTCTCGCCCTTGCCGAAGCCTTCCTGTGGCAGGAGCGCTATGCTCTTCGGGTCGCCGCCTGGATCATGCTGGTGGGAGCGGCGGCAACCTGCATCACCCGCACCAGAGCCATCGCCGGTCGCATCACAAGCGCCGGGCGGGCGCAGCCATGATCGACCTCGTTCTCATCGGCCTCACGCGCTTCCTCGTGGGAGGCCACGCCCATTGGGTCGGGACCGTCCCGCGGGAGGGGCAGCGCATCTATTTCGCCAACCACGGCAGCCATCTCGATGCGCTGCTGTTGTGGTCCGCCCTGCCGAGGGAGCTCCGCGCCACGACCCACCCGGCCGCGGCCCAGGATTATTGGGGCACGGGAACGGTGAAGCGCTTCCTGGCGCAGAAGGGCCTGAACGCGGTTCTTGTGGACAGATCGCGATCCTCCGCCTCCGGCGACGCCCTCGCGCCCCTGCGCAAGGTGCTGGCCGAGGGCCGTTCGCTGATCCTCTTTCCGGAAGGAACCCGTTCGGGCAACCGGATTCCCGGCCCCTTCAAGAGCGGCCTGTATCGATTGGCCATGGAGTTCCCGGGCGCGGAGCTGATCCCCGCCTATCTGGACAACCCCGCGCGCTCTCTTCCCAAAGGGGCCATCCTGCCCCTTCCCATCATCTGCCGCACCCATTTCGGGGCTGCCCTGGAGCCGATCGGGGACGAGGGCAAGGAGCAGTTCCTGGAGCGGGCGCGGGCCGCCGTCGCGGCGCTTGCCCCGCCCGTCGAGGCGATGCCGTAATGGGCGCGTTCGACAAGTCGTTGATCCTGTTCGGGCTCGTCAGCGCCCTTCTTGTGGTCGCGTCCCTGGTCGGCGCCGTTCTGGCGCGCAAGGTCACGTCGGAGGCGGGCGCCGCCACCGTTGCGAACCTCAATGCCCGCATCCGGTCATGGTGGGTGATGGTCGCCATCTTCGCGGCCTGCTCCGTCCTGGGGTTCAGCGCGACCCTGCTGCTGTTCGCGCTCACATCCTTCTACACCTTGCGCGAATTCGTATCGCTCATGCCGACGCAGCGGGCCGATCATGTTCCCCTGGCGGCAGCCTTCTACGTCCTGTTGCCGCTGCATTACTGGCTGGTGTGGATGGACTGGTACGGATTGTTCACGATCCTGATTCCCGTCTACGGCTTCCTCCTCCTTCCCAGCCTGTCCTCCCTTCAAGGCGATCCGGCGAATTTCCTGTCGCGGATCAGCCGCATTCAATGGGGGGTGATGCTCACGGTCTATTGCATCAGCTACGCCCCGGCGCTGATCCTTCTTCAAATCCCGGGCTTCGAGGGCCAGAGCTTCCTGCTGCTGTTCTTTCTGACCGCCGTGGTCCAACTGAGCGACGTGATGCAGTACGTCTTCGGCAAGCTGCTGGGAAAGACCAAGATCGCCCCGGTCATCAGCCCGTCCAAGACCGTCGAGGGACTTGTCGGCGGCGGCCTGTCGGCGGTGGCCGCCGGCGCGGCCCTCTGGTGGATCACGCCCTTCTCGCCCCCGGCGGCGGCCGTTATGGCCTGCATCGCCGTCATCGCGGGTTTCCTGGGGGGACTATCGTTGTCCGCGGTGAAGCGCTCGATGGGAGCCAAGGATTGGGGAACCATGGTGCAGGGGCACGGCGGCGTCCTCGACCGCATGGATTCGGTGAGCTTTGCGGCTCCGGTCTTCTTCCACCTGACCCGCTACTTCTACACCTGATGCGCGGATTTCCGGGGCATGCCCACACCGATCCTTCCTGGATCGGGCAAGGCGCAGCCGGAAGAAGCCTGGTTTCGGGGACAGCCTCGGGCCGCCTTGCCAACAGCCGAGCGCATGGTAACATCATAACGGGGTTCAAATCCCCATCCGAGTTCCCCTTCCCAAACGCGACGCCCGCTGGGGCGCGGCCAGTTCAAAGAAGGCGAGCTCTCTGGCTGAAAACCAAAACGGCCCCCTGCATCGGCCAAACGGCGAACAAGGTTCGAGCCCTGCGGGCCTCGGGCTCCCGCTCGCTCCTTGTGGTGCAGGGGGTCCGCATCCTCTGCATGGAAGGGAACGCACATGCCTCGCGAGCCTTGGAATCTTGGGACCGTTCTCGGCGCCCTGATCATCCTTGCCGTCGTTCTCTACGTGCTGTCGGTTCTCAGGCGCGCTTTCAAGGGGAGCGTGCTGGGCCAGCGCCAGAGCGGCCCCTTCGTCACCGTCTACGAATGGGAGCACGCCCTTCTCTACATCGACGGGCGCTTCTCACGGATCCTGCCGCCGGGGCGGCACTTCAAGCTCGGTTGGCGCCGGCGCGATGTCTTCACGCTTCGGCGGAATGATCACTTTTTCGCCACGGCTCCTTTGGATGTCACGAGCATGGACAAGCTGGTCTTTCGCCTCGTGGCCGCCGTCGTTTACACCATCACGGACCCGCAGGAGGCCTTCGAGGCCAACGACCGGGACGTGCACATCCGCCTGGCGGTGATGTCGGCGCTCACGCGGCTGGCGGCGGAGCATACCCTGGACGCCTTTCTGACCGACCGCGCCGCCCTGGACGAAAAGCTCCTCGCCCTGGTCCCGTCCCCGGTGGCGGGCTGCGCGATCAAGACCCTCACGATCACCGCCGTCACCCTGCCGCCGGAGATCCGCCGCCTCTTCACCGAAGTGGAGCGGGCGAAGCTCGAAGGTCTCGCCACCCTGGAGCGCGCCCGGGGAGAGCACGCCGCGCTGCGCTCGCTGGCCAATGCGGCCCGCATGCTCAAGGGCAATCCGGAACTCATGAACCTGCGCCTGCTGCAGGCCCTGGCGGCGGCGAACGGAAAGCGGCCGCCGACCCTGGTTCTCGGCCAGGGCTCCCTGCTTCCCGTCGGCAGCGAGGCCGCCCCGTCGGACGAGTAGGGTCCCTCACCCTCCCACGAGAGCCTTCTGGTTCCCCTTGAACAGGGCCGCCAGGGCGTTGGCCACCCGCACCACGTTGGGGCGGTTGCGGCTGCGGCGGTGCATGACCAGGAACACGTCCTCGATCAGGTCGCCCTCGGGCTTGACCACCTGCACCAGGTCCGGGTCGGAATCCCCGAGCCAGCAGGGCAGGAAGGCCGCGCCCAACCCAGCTTTCGCCGCCTGGTAGCGGATCGGCATGTCGCCGATGCGGGCCGCGATGGTGCGCCCTTGGGCGAACTCGGCCACATAGGCCGCCTGGCGCGACAGGGTCGGGTCCTCCGGCGGCGCGATGACGGCGGTGGGATCGGGGGTGCGGGCATAGATGGCGAAGGCGATCTGCCCGATCTTCCGCGCCACGAGATCGTCGGTTCCCTCCGGCAGGGTGCGCATCCTGAGGCCGATATCGGCCTCGCCCGAGGCCAGGTCGAGCCTGCGCCGGGTCGGGATATAGGCGATCTCCACGGGAGCGGCGGCCTGGTGAAGCTGTGCCGAATGCAGCGACAGGAACAGGGTCACGGAGGCGGTGGCGGTGACCCGCACCGGGGCGTCGGGATCGGGCCGGTAGGCCGCCGCCGTTCGCAGCACGATGCCGGCCGCCTCTCCCATGGGGGCGGCCGCCTCGAACACCGCGTGCCCCGCCTCGGTCAGTTCGAGGTTGTTGGGGCCGCGCTGGAACAGGGAGAGCCCGAAGGTCTCCTCCAGCGCCTTGATGCGCCGCGCCACCGTGGGCTGGCTTTGCCCCAGGGCCTTGGCGGCCCCGTTCATCGATCCATGAGCCACCACGGCCAGGAAGATCCGCAGGTCGTCCCAGGACGGTTCGGTGAAGGCGAGGCGGAAGGGGTCGAGAGACGAAGGAGCCATGACAGGATGCTAAAGCGTTGAACCGGATTTGGCATAGAGGGGATGTTCCGGATGGGTGACAAGCCGCATCATCGCCCAGGCGCCGTTCTCCGGCAGCCCGCCAGAACCGTGCAGGGGTTCTACACTTTTGGCGGGCGAGGGGGGCTTCACAAGGCTTGGAGCTTGGGACAAGAACGGCGGCCCCGCCATGGTCTGCGGGCCGAGGTGATGGCTTCCCATACCTATGAAGGAACGACCATGTCCGACCTTGGACAACCGGAGAGCCCCGTGAGGCGCGGAACAATCCGATCGGGACCCTACGAGTTGGGCTATTCCGTCGAAGGAGACGGAATGCCCGCGCTGGTGATCGGAAGCGCGGTCTATTACCCGCGCGTCTTCTCGCAGCGCCTGAGGCGATCCCTGAAGCTGATCTTCGCCGATCATCGCGGCTTCGCGCGTCTTGCGAACGACGCGCCGCCCTCGGACTTCGGCCTCGACGCGGTGCTCGCCGACATGGATCTCGTGCGGCGCCACCTCGGCCTCGACCGGATCGCGGTCGTCGGGCATTCCGGGCACGGCTACATGGCGCTGGAATACGCCAAGCGCTATCCGGGGCATGTCTCGCATGTGGTGATGATCGCCACCGGCCCGAGCCACAGCGCCGCCCACAATGCGGCCACGGAGCGGTACTGGCAGGAATCCGTCTGCCCCGAACGCAAGGCGAGGCTGGAGCGCGATCTCAGCCTGCTCCCCGCCGAGATCGAGGCCGCGCCGGAGAAGCGCTTCGTGGCCTTCTGCGTGAGAATGGGCGCGAGAAGCTGGTACGATTACGCCTTCGACGCCGCGCCGCTCTGGCAGGGCGTGCACGTGAACATGCCCGTCATCGACCACCTGTGGGGCGAGGCCTTTCGCGACATCGACATCACGCAGGGCTTGGAGCGCCTCGACGCGCCGGTCTTCCTGGCCATGGGCCGCTACGATCATCTCGTGGCCCCCTACGCCGCCTGGGACCCGTACAGGAGCCGCTTCAAGGACCTCACCGTGCGGGTGTTCGAGCGCAGCGGGCACACGCCGCAGCTGGAGGAGAGCGCCCTCTTCGACGCGGAACTGACGCAATGGCTCTCGGCCCGTCGCTGACAAAAATGGAAATGGCCGGCATCAAGCCGGCCATGACCGATGGAGATGGGTTGCGGTTCGCGATCAGGCCGCCATGTCGGCCCGCACCTTGGCGCGGAATTCGTCGATGCACACGAGTTTGCCGCCGCGCTCCACGTGCCAGAAGGTCCAGCCGTTGCAGGCGGGAAGCCCCTGCGTGAGCGCGCCGATCTTGTGGATCGAGCCCACGATGGCGCCGAGCGCAAGGGTGCCGTCGGCGCGCACCACCGCCTTGTAGCGGCGGCGCTCGTCCACCAGGGTCTCGCCCGCCTTCACATAGCCGCCCTCGATCATGGCCAGGAAGGGAACGCGCACCTCCGCGCGCTTCTCCGGCGGGGCCGCGATCGACACGTCGGAGAGGGGCGCCACCGCGTCGATGCGCTTGCGCGCGGCCTTGGCGTAGGTTGGGTCGCGCTCGCATCCGATGAAGCTGCGGCCCAGCATCTTCGCCACCGCGCCCGTGGTGCCGGTGCCGAAGAAGGGATCGAGCACCACGTCGCCTGGGTTGGAGGAGGAGAGCAGCACGCGGGCAAGCAGGGCCTCGGGCTTCTGGGTCGGGTGGACCTTCTGGCCTCTTTCGTCCTTCAGGCGCTCTTCGCCGGTGCAGAGCGGGATGAACCAGTCCGAGCGCATCTGCACGTCTTCGTTGCCGGCTTTCAGCGCATCGTAATGGAAGGTGTAGCCCTTCGACTCCGCGCCCTTCGAGGCCCAGATCATGGTCTCGTGGGCGTTGGTGAAGCGGCGGCCCTTGAAGTTCGGCATCGGGTTGGCCTTGCGCCACACGATGTCGTTGAGGATCCAGAAGTTCAGGTCCTGGAGCGTGGCGCCGACCCGGAAGATGTTGTGATAGGAGCCGATGACCCAGAGCGTCGCGTTCTTCTTCATCACGCGGCGCACGGCGAGCAGCCAGGCGCGGGTGAACGCGTCGTAATCGGCAAAGCTCGCGAACTTGTCCCAGTCGTCGTCGACCGCGTCGACAAGGCTCTGGTCCGGGCGCGTCAGCGCCCCTTCGAGCTGGAGGTTGTAGGGCGGATCCGCAAAGACCACGTCCACGCTCTCGGGCGGAAGCTTCTCGAGATTGGCGATGCAGTCGCCGAGAAGGATCTCATTGAGAGGAAGGGACGGCGGCAAGACGGACAGAGGGGCTTTGAGCCCCGTCCGAGGAGCCGGCGCAGACCGCCCGGTACGCGAGACACTGATCCGGGAGGCGGCGCCGGCAGCCCCGGTACGCAAGGTACCCATGGGTGATCACCGGTTACGCAACTGACACTCAGGATCATGGGCCGTTAGGGTAAAGAGGAGGTTTCCAAACGCGAGAAAATCCAAATATTTCGGATCGGCAAAACTTGCCTACCCATTGATATCATTGGATTTTTTGAGGTTAACGCCCGTTAAGCGAGGTTACAGGTCCAGTAACCCTTGGCGAAGCGGCGCAAAACTCATGCGATGGAACGGGCAGGGGCCCCGGCTCGCCAGCACCGTCAGGTGGGTGCGCGTGCTGTAGCCCGCATTGCTGGCGAAACCATAGGCGGGATAAGCGTTTCCGAGCCGGGCCATCATCCGGTCGCGCACCACTTTGGCCACGATGGAGGCCGCCGCGATCGACGCGATGCTCGAATCACCTTTCACCACGGCCTCCGTCGAGCAGGGAAGGGGCGGGGGATCGTTGCCGTCCACCAGCGCCATGTCGGGCCGGCAGGGCAGGGCCGCGAGCGCCCGGCACATGGCGAGCAGGGAGGCCTGGCGGATGTTGATGCTGTCGATCTCCCGGTGCGACACGGAGGCGATGCCCACCTGGGCGGTCGCCAGGATCTCGGGGAACAGCGCCTCGCGCCTCGCCGCGGTCAACAGCTTCGAATCGGCCAGCCCCGCCGGCACGCAGCCGAGATCGAGCACCACGGCGGCCGCCACCACGGGCCCGGCAAGCGGCCCCCGCCCGACCTCGTCGAGGCCGGCGACGCAGGTGAAGCCCGCCGCCCGGGCGGCCTGTTCGCGCTCGAAGCCGAGGGAGTTTTTCGGGGCGGGGCGAATCGGTGCGGTCATGGGTCGGGATGAAAGCCGGAATGCGGGGGCTTTGCTATCCCTCGCGCCCATCGGTCGCGGCGCGCAACGGCCCGGACGCATAGGATGGATCACCGGCGCGGTGCGAACCCCTAGGGAAGCAGCCACCAGATCCCGATCCAGGTCGGGACGACGATCGACGCTGCGATGATGAGGGCGAGAACGTATTCCCGCTTGGACGAGGGCGGCTGGGCCCCGACGGGGCTGTTCTGGCGGTGGGGCATCACGGGGCGTCTCGTCTTCCTGGCAGGCTCAGCGGACGCCGGGGTGATCGGAGGAGATCAGGGGCGTGGCGCCGATACGCCAGCGCTCGGGCGCCACCAGAACCCGGCGGCGCCTGTCGGCCTCGAAGGCCAGGGGCGGCCGCGAATTGTCGATGAAGCGGCCGATCTGCTGCTGGAAGTCGGCCCCGTTGCGCCAGACGCCCACATTCACGAAGGTGGTCCAGGCCGGATCGAGATTCCACACCATCCAGGGAAACTGATTCTGGTCCTCGACCCGACTGAGAAACTCGCCCACGAGGCCGGTGCGGTCCTCGATGGTGGCGCGGGTCGACCAGTAGTCCAGGAACTCGTCCTCGCGCCCCTTCTTGATGCGCCACTCCACGAGGATGATTCTCGTGGCGGTCCTGTCCTGTCCGGGGAGGGCGGTCTGGCCCTGCCGGACCGGGGCCTCCTGCGCGAGAACTCCCGTGGGAATGGATTGCAGGCCGAGGACGAGAGCTGCGGCAGCAAACGAAGCGGTCCGGATGGCCCGAGTGAAGATCGGGGATGTGGTCAAGTCGGGCTCCCAAGCAAATCGCCATGCAATTGTCGATCAACTCCGGTCCCTGGCCAAGCCGAATCTGACCGCCCGATGCAGTTGCCTGTTAATTTTCTCATAACGGACCGATCCCGGAGGAGGGGACACGAGAATTCCTCTGGGTCGTGGAACGCCTTCCTTTAGGTTAAGATTTTGCCTTTAGGTCAAGATTTTGCCTCCAGGTGAGATTATGTTGCCCGCCGTTCTTCCGCCTTCCTCAGGCCTACGCCCTAGAACAGGGACAGCTGCCCCGTCTCCCGGGCCGGCGGCCGGAACAGGTCCGTGCGGAGCCGCATGCTGCGCCTGTTGAGCCCGAGGCGCTCGGCGGCCGTCTCGAAGCGGCGGCCGATCATCCAGGCATAGGGGCCGATCCCGGATTGCCGCACGCCCCATGTCGCATCGTAGTCCTTGCCGCCGCGCGCCTCCTGCAGCAGGGAGAACACGTGCTTGAGCTTGTCCGGGTAATGCTCCAGCAGCCAGTCGCGCATCAGGTCCTTCAAGTCGTGCGGCAGCCGCAGGAGCACGTAGCCGGCCTCCTGCGCCCCGGCGGCGGCGCAGGCCTTCAGGATCGCCTCGATCTCGTGATCGTTGATCGCCGGAACGATCGGCGCCACCAGAACGGTCACGGGAATCCCGGCCTCGGCAAGCCTGCGGATCGTGTCGAGCCGTTTCGCCGGGGAGGCGGCGCGGGGCTCCATCCGGCGGGCGAGCTTCGGGTCGAGGGTCGTGACCGAGACCGCCACCCTGGCGAGCTGCCGGGCGGCCATGGGGCCCAGGATGTCCATGTCGCGAAGCACCAGCGCCGACTTGGTCACCACGGCGACCGGGTGGTTCGCCCGGTGCAGGACGTCGAGGATCGCCCGGGTGATGCGGAAGCGCCGCTCCACGGGCTGGTAGGGGTCGGTGTTGGCCCCGAGCGCGATGGCTGTCGGCTGGTAGCCCCCGGCGCGCAGCTCCTTCTCCAGCAGCTCCGCGGCATTGGGCTTGGCGAAGATCTTGGTCTCGAAGTCGAGCCCGGAGGACAGGCCCTGATAGGCGTGGGTGGGGCGGGCGAAGCAATAGGAGCAGCCGTGCTCGCAGCCGCGATAGGGGTTGATGGATTTCTCGAACAGGATGTCGGGGGAATCGTTGCGGGTGATGATGGTGCGCGGCTTCTCGACGATCACCTCCGTGGGCAGGGGCGGAAGCTCCTCATCCAGGCTCCAGCCGTCGGCGAAGCCTTCCCGCTGCGCCGGCTCGTAGCGCCCGGTCGGGTTGGTGACCGCGCCCCGGCCCCGGCGCCGCTCGGCCTCGATGCGGTGGGCCGGATCGTCCCGCCGCTGCCGCGCCGCCTCCGCCGCCTCGATGGGGGAGCGGATCGCCGGCCGGGAGAGAACATCGTCCCGGGTCGAGCCCTTGGCGCGAATCGTCATGGAGACCCCCTCGAAGCGGCAATCGGAAGCCTTGAGCATAAGAACAAAAAGTGAACAGTCGCAAGCGATCTTCCGGGTTTTCCCCATTTGTCCGATGGCGGCGCGGCGGGCGAAAAGGGTATATGCTGGCCTCATGATCACCGCTCTCATCCGCGTCCGACGGGGGCCCGAGGCCCTGGCCGTCACGTTAAGCGCCCTGGTTCCCGCCGTGACCGCGGGGCTGGTGGGCGACGCGGTCGTCCTGTCGGAGCGGCGCGACGATGCGGTGGCGCTCGTGGCCGATGCGGCGGGCGCAACCCTGATCGTGGCCAGCGACCCCTCCTGGCGGGCCGGGGCCGCGGCGGCCCGGCGCGACTGGCTCCTGTGCCTGGACGACGGCGACCTCCTGCAGGAGGGCTGGATCCGGGTGCTCGACCGCTTCCTCAGGGCGGGCAGGCCCGAGCAGAGCCTCGCCCGGCTCCGGCGTCGGCGCGCGGGGATGCTTGAGACTGCCCTCGACGCGGCGAGCGGCCTCGTGGGCCGCACCTCCGTGAGCGCAGGCGACCTGGTGCATCGCCGGGTGCTGCTGAGCGGGCTGAAGGCGCGCGCGCCCGTGCGGCTCGAGGCCAGGATCGAACGCGACCCCACCTTCTGCTGAGAGCCACTCATGAATGCTTCCCCTCCGACATTCGCGTTCTGCGAGGATTCCGAACTCGGCTACGAGCGCAGCCGAACCCAATTCCAGCCCGGGGAGGGTCTTGCGCTTGATGAAACCTACCGGCTCGCGCATCTGCCTCTGGTGGCGCCCGACCATCCGCGGGTCATCAGGACCCGCGAGGGTTCCTCCTACGTGATGGGGCGGCACGAGCGGGTGTTCTCGCTGGTTCTGCCGGTTCCCGCCGACGCCCTGCTCCGGTCGCCCGCCTATGGCCGGTTGAACGACGAGATGAAGGCCGCGCCTTTTGCGGGCAAGATCGCCTGGGACGTGCTGGGCCGGCGGGAGGGCAAGCTCCACGCCACGATCTGCGGCTCGCTCTCCACCGGCCTGCCGCCCGTGCTCGATGAGGACCGCCTGCGGGAACTGACCCAGTTGGGGCCCGTCTCGGTGGAATTGCGGGGGCTGTTCTCCGGCAACGTGAACCGGGGCCGCCTGTACCTGCGGGCCTATCCTGAGAGCCGCAACGGCGAGAACGTCTTCCGGCAGATCCAGCGCGGCCTCGGCTGCCGGGAGACCGACCTTTACGTGGTCGGCCTCTACAACATGACGGACGATCTCGACGCGGCGGAGGCGGTGGCTCTCGCCGCCCTCATCGACCGCTGGTGGAACCGGACCATCCTCCGGTTCCAGGTGGATCGCCTCTGGCTCATGGGGGCGAGCGACGATCTGGTTCTGGACTCGGCGGTGGAGAGGACCATCCCGCTGGCGCGAGGCGGGGATCAGCCCGGCTGAAGCTTGCCCCGCTTCAGGTGCTCGTCGAGGCGTGGCATGATCTCGACGAAATTGCAGGGGCGGTGCCGGTAGTCGAGCTGGTTTGCCAGAATTCCGTCCCAGGCGTCCTTGCAGGCGCCGGGAGAGCCCGGCAGCACGAAGATGAAGGTCGAGCCCGCAACCCCCGCCGTCGCCCGGGACTGGATCGTGGAGGTGCCGATCTTGTCGTAGGAGATGCGGTGGAACACGGCGGAGAAGCCCTCCATGCGCTTCTCGAACAGGGGCTCGATCGCCTCCGGGGTCACATCGCGGCCGGTGAACCCCGTGCCGCCCGTGGTGATGATCGCGTCGATGGCGGGATCGGCGACCCAGCCCCGCACCTTCTGCCGGATCGCCTCCACGTCGTCCGGCACGAGGGCCCTGTCGCCGAGTTTATGCCCTGCCTTCGTCAGCCGCTCCGCCAGGGTCGCGCCGGACTTGTCGTCCTCGAGCGAGCGCGTGTCGGAGACGGTCAGCACCGCGATGGTAAGGGGCACGAAGGGGAGGGTGTCGTCGATGCCGGGCATGGGTTCGCGGGCGGTGAGGGGTTGGTAGCGAGGGGTTGATCGTTGGCAGTGAAGCACGTTTGGCAACCGACGGACAGGCGCCGGTCGCTAGCAGCCCATCACCGCTCGCCAACTCGTCCTCAGAGCCTGCTCGCCCGGAAGGTGTCGCAGGACTGGACCGTGCCGCTCTTCAGGCCTGTGGTGAGCCAGCGCACGCGCTGCTCTGAGGAGCCGTGAGTGAAGGAATCGGGCACCACGCGGCCGCCGGACTGCTTCTGCAGCCGGTCGTCGCCGATGGCTTCCGCAGCCCGGATGGCTTCCTCGATGTCGCCCTGTTCGAGGGACTTCCAGCGCTGCTGCGAATGGTGCGCCCACACGCCCGCCAGGCAATCGGCCATCAGCTCGACGCGCACGGAGAGCTGGTTGCTTTCCGCCTGCCCGACCTGGCGCTGGCGCTCCTGCACCCGGCGCAGGAGGCCGAGCTGGTTCTCCACATGGTGGCCGACCTCGTGCGCCAGCACATACGCATAGGCGAAGTCGCCCCCGGCCCGGAAGCGGCGCTTCATCTCCTCGAAGAAGGAGAGATCGATGTAAACGGTCTGATCCAGCGGGCAGTAGAACGGCCCCATGGCCGATTGCGCCCCGCCGCAGCCGGAGCGGGTGGAGCCGGAGAACAGCACGAGCTTGGGCGGCTGGTATTGCTGGTTGACCTGCTGGGGCAGCACCACCTTCCACACGTCTTCCGTGTTGCCGAGGATGGCGGCGGCGAAGCGGCCCGCCTCGTCCTGGGGCGCGCCCTGGCGGCCCTGCTGCTGCTGGTAGCCCGAGCCGCCGCCGGTCATCATCTCGGCCCCGCCGATCAGGACGCGCGGGTCGATGCCGAGCGCCCAGCCCACGAGGCCGAGGATCACCATGGCGCCGATCCCGAGCCCGCCGCCGCCCGCCATTCCCATGCCGCGGCGGTCTTCCACGTTGGACGAGGGTCGAAAGTCTTCCCAGCGCATGATTCACCTTCCAGCTTCGGCCGAGCGTATCGCTCAACTAAAGGCTTGAGCGTATAAACGGGTTCCAAGCGGGAGTGGAAGAGAGTTTCAGTCCTGGCCGTCGAGGGCCCGCCGCAGGGCCTGGAAATCCCGCCAGCCGAGCCGCTTCTGCAGGGGCTGGCGCAGGAGATAGGCCGGGTGCAGGGTCGGCAGGGCCCGGATCTCCCGGCCGTCCTCAGTCCTGTAGGGGAACCAGCGCCCGCGGGTGCGCAGGATGCCGTCCTTGACGCCGAGCAGGTTCTGGGTGGCCGGGCCGCCGAGGCAGAGCAGGAACTCGGGGCCCGCCAGCTCGATCTGCCGCGCGATGAACGGCTTGCAGATGGCGATCTCCTGCGGGGTCGGGGTGCGGTTGCCCGGCGGCCGCCAGGGCACGATGTTGGCCACGTAGACCTGGGAGCGGTCGAGGCCGATGGCGGCCAGCATCCGGTCGAGGAGCTGGCCCGAGCGGCCCATGAAGGGCTTGCCGATCCGGTCCTCGTCCGCCCCGGGGGCTTCGCCCACCAGCATGACCCGGCCCTCCGGGTTGCCGTCGGCGAAGGCCAAGTTCTTGGCCGACACCTTCAGGGCGCAGCCCTCGAACCGGGCCAGGATCGCCTCCAGCTCCTCCAAGGACCCTGCATGGCGCGCCTGCTCGCGGGCAAGGCCCGCCACCTCCTCCGGCGCGCTCGCGGCCGCCCTCGGCAGGGAGCGTGGCGCGGGGGCCGCAGGGGCGGCGCGCACGGGCTCGCGCTGGGGCTCGGACGCCCTTGCCGGGGCAGGCTCGGCCTTGGGCTCGGCGAAGCGGTTATGCGGGGTCTCGTCCAGGGCGAGGTCCACCCCCGCCTCCACATGGAAGTCGAGGATCGCCTGGAGAGCGTCGCGGTCGGAAGGGTTGTCCTGCATGGACGATATGTAGGCATCCGCAGAGGCGTGGACAACTCGTTAACGCCCTTGAACGCCCTTGCCCCGCAGGCTTTTTCCTTGAATGAAACCCTTGCAAGGGTTCCGTCAAAGATGCTTGCAAAGGTGCTTGAGAAGCCGGCGGGATGGTTCATATATGAACCATCCCGCGTAGAGCTTTGAAGGCGCGTCTCAGGAGAATACCCCATGGCCGATCTGCCCGCCCGTGAATCGATGGAGTTCGACGTGGTCGTCGTGGGCGCCGGTCCTGCGGGCCTGGCGGCGGCCATCCGCCTCAGGCAGCAGGCGGCGCAGGCCGGCGCGGACGTGTCCGTGGTGGTGGTGGAGAAGGGCTCCGAGGTGGGCGCCCACATCCTGTCCGGGGCGGTGGTCGACCCCATCGGCCTCGACGGCCTCCTGCCGGAGTGGCGCAGCGATCCGGACCGCCCGCTCAGGACGGAGGTGACCGCCGACGAGTTCATGTATCTGGGTCCTGCGGGCGGCGTCACCCTGCCCAACCTGTTCATGCCCAAGCTCATGAACAACCATGGCAACTTCATCGGGTCCCTCGGCAACGTGGCCCGCTATCTCGGCCGCAAGGCGGAGGAGCTGGGCGTGGAGATCTATCCCGGCTTCCCGGCGGCCGAGGTGCTGGTCGAGGACGGCAAGGTGGTGGGGGTGGCCACCGGCGACATGGGGGTGAGCCGCAACGGCGAGCCCAACGCCAACTTCACCCGCGGCATGGAGCTGCGCGCCCGGTACACGATCTTCGCCGAAGGGGCGCGGGGTTCGCTCGCCAAGCAGATGGTGGATCGCTACGGCCTCAACCAGGGCAAGGACCACCAGAAATACGGGATCGGCATCAAGGAGCTGTGGCAGGTCAGACCCGAGCGCTTCCAGCCCGGCCTGGTGCGCCACTCCATGGGCTGGCCCCTGCCGAACAACGCGGGCGGCGGCTCCTGGATGTACCATTTCGACGACCATCTGGTGTCCGTCGGCTTCGTGGTGCACCTCAACTACAAGAACCCGACCCTGTCGCCCTTCGACGAGTTCCAGCGCTTCAAGACCCATCCCATGGTGCGGGAGGTGTTCGAGGGGGCCAAGCGCATCGGCTACGGGGCGCGGGCCATCATGGAGGGCGGCTGGCAGTCGGTGCCGCGCCTGACCTTTCCGGGCGGCTGCCTCGTGGGCGACACGGCGGGGTTCGTGAACGTGCCCCGCATCAAGGGCAGCCACAACGCCATCCTGTCCGGAATGCTCTGCGCCGACCACATCCTGGCGGCCCTGCAGGCGGGCCGCGCCCATGACGAGGTCTCGTCCTACGAGGAGGCGTGGCGCTCCTCGCCCATCGGCTACGACCTCAAGCGCGTGCGCAACGTGAAGCCCCTCTGGTCCAAATACGGCACCACCGCAGGGGTGGTCCTGGGCGGCCTCGACATGTGGCTGACGGAGATCTTCGGCTGGTCGCCCTTCGGCACCATGAGCCACGGCAAGCCCGACCACGAGACCCTGCTGCCCCTGTCCCAGGTCAAGCCGATCAAGTACGACCGGCCCGACGGGGTGCTCACCTTCGACAAGCTGTCCTCGGTGTTCCTGTCCAACACCAACCACGAGGAGGACCAGCCGGTCCACCTGCGGGTGAGGGACATGGGGCTCCAGAAGGGTTCCGAGCACGACGTCTACGGCGGCCCCTCGCAGCGCTACTGCCCGGCGGGCGTCTATGAATGGGTGGAGGGCGAGGGGGGCGTGCGCTACCAGATCAACGCCCAGAACTGCGTCCACTGCAAGACCTGCGACATCAAGGACCCGAACCAGAACATCACCTGGGTCACGCCCGAAGGCGGCGGCGGGCCGAACTACGTCAACATGTGAGGCCAAGGCGTCAGGGGGCCTTTCCCCTCTCCTTGCGGGGAGGGGAAAGCGGCGCTGCCCCGGGACCGCCGCGGCCGCATCCGTCGTTTCCATCAAGAGAACGTGTCCGGCGACAATCTTCCCCTTGCCGCCGGGAGAGGGAGACGCCATTCTCCGGCCTGATTTGGCGCACATCTCCTCTGTCTCCCGAGATGCCGCCATGATGGGAGCCGCGCTTCGTGCCAACCTTCAGATTGCCTTCGGTCCGTAAGGGCCTGCCCGTGCTCGTGATGACCGCTGCCGGTCTTCTGGCTGCGCCCGCCATGGCGGCCAATCCGGATTCGAACGAAGTCCTGAGGCCCGCCGAGAGCCTCGAGGGCAACTTCCTGGCGGCCTATGTGGCCGGTTCCGCCCGCGACACGGACGCCGCGACGATCTTCTTCCGTCGGGCCATCGAGGACGATCCGCGCAACCAGGAACTGCTGGAACGGGGCTTCGTGGCCTTCCTGGCCAACGGCTCCATGCCCGAGGCCATCCGCGCGGCGGAGCGCCTTTCCGTCCGGGACCCGTCCAACAACCTGGCCCAGTTCGCCCTGAGCGTCCGCGCCCTGAAGGAGAAGCGGTACGCCGACGCCCGCGCCCGCCTCGCCAAGGGCGCCCGCGGGCGCCAGGCGGACCTGACCGCGACGCTTCTGACCGCCTGGACCCATGCGGGCTCCAAGGACGGCAAGCAGGCTCTGGCCACGGTGGACAAGCTCAGGGGCGAGCCCATCTTCAACCAGTTCCGCGAGTACCACGCCGCCCTCATCGCCGACGTGACCGGCAACGCGGCCGAGGCGGAGAAGCGCTTCAAGGCGGCCTACGAGGGAGGCGAGCGCAACACCCTGCAGGTGGTCGACGCCTATGCGCGCTTCCTGGCCAAGCGCGGCCGCCGGGACGAGGCCCTGGAGGTCTACCGGAAATTCGACGAGGTGCTGCCGCGCCATCCCCTGGTGCGCGCCGCCATGGACGCCTTGAAGCAGGGCAAGCCCCTGATGCCGGCGGTCACCGACGCCCAGGAGGGAGCGGCCGAACTGCTCTACGGGCTCGGCGTCGTGGGCAATACCCAGGGGGACGAGCTCACCGCCATCATCTACCTGCGCCTGGGCCTCGACCTGCGTCCCCAGCACGATCTGGCCCTCGTGACCCTGGGCGACGTCTACGAGCGCCTGAAGCAGTACGGGAAGGCGAACGAGATCTTCGCGCGCATTCCCAAGGACTCGCCCATCCGGGGGAGCGCCGACATCTCCATCGGCCAGAACTACGAGCTGATGGGGCGCGGCGACGACGCGGTGGCCTATCTCGAAAAGCTCATGAAGGAGCGTCCCGAGGACGTGGAGGTCGTGATGGCCCTGGGCAACGTCCAGCGCTCCCGCAAGAAATACGCGGAATCGGCCGAGACCTACAGCAAGGCCATCGAGCTGGTGGGGACGCCGGAGCGCAGTCACTGGATCCTGTTCTTCTACCGCGGCACGTCCTACGAGCGCTCGAAGCAGTGGGAGAAGGGCGAGGCGGATCTGAAGAAGGCCCTGGAGCTCGTCCCGGACAACCTGCCGGCGGGCAAGGCCCAGGTTCTCAACTACCTGGCCTATTCCTGGGTTGACCAGAACATGAACATCGAGGAGGCGTTCAAGATGCTCACCCGAGCGGTGGAGCTTGCCCCCCGCGACGGCATGATCATCGACTCCCTCGGCTGGGCCTATTACCGCATGGGCCGCTACGAGGAGGCCGTGCGCGAGCTCGAGAAGGCTGTGGAGCTGAAGGCCGGCGATCCGGTGATCAACGACCACCTGGGCGACGCCTATTGGAAGGTCGGGCGCAAGCTCGAGGCGAAGTTCCAGTGGAACCACGCCAAGGCCTCGAACCCGGAGCACGAGGACCTCCTGAAGATCCTCGCCAAGATCGACAACGGGATGCCGGACGATCCCAAGCCCGCCGCGGCCGAAACCGTGCCGGCGCCCGCGCCCCAGCCGGAGGCCGCCCAGCGGAGCGGCGGCTAGAACCCACAACCTTCGAACGCCCATGCCGTCCCTGGACCTGATCCGCGGACGGCATTTTTTCGGCCCCGGCGGTCAAAGGCGTGGAGGCCCGGCGCAAGGCCGGGCATGACGAAACGGCATGCATCTTCCCATCCGCCGCCTCCTCGGGCATGGATGCCCCATGCCCCAGCCTCTCGCCACCCGCGCTCCCGCCAAGATCAACCTGACCCTCCACGTGCTGGGGCGGCGGGCGGACGGCTATCACCGGCTGGAAAGCCTCGTGGCCTTCGCGGGCGCCGGCGACAGCCTCCGGCTTGAACCGGGGCCGGGCCTGGGCCTCAGGCTCAGCGGCCCGACCGCCGCCCTGGCCGGCGAGGATGCAAGCAATCTCGTCCTCAGGGCCGCCCGCCTCCTGGCGGAGCGCCTGGAGGGTCTGCGGGCCGGGACCTTCCACCTCGTCAAGCGCCTGCCCGTCGCCGCCGGGATCGGCGGGGGCTCGTCGGACGCGGCCGCCGCCCTGCGGCTTCTCGCCCGCCTCAACGATCTGCCCCTGTCCCATCCGGCCTTGCGCGAGGCGGCGCGCCTGACCGGCGCCGACGTGCCCGTCTGCCTGGAGCCGCGCGCCCGGATGATGCGCGGGGCCGGGGAGGAGCTGGGACCCCCGCTGCTCCTGCCGCGCGTTTTCGCCGTGCTGGTCAATCCCCGCGTGCCGGTGGAGACCCCCGCGGTGTTCAGGGCCCTCGGCCTTCAGCCGGGGCAGGCCATGGCCGGGGCAGGGCATCCGGCGGTGGAGGGGTGCCGCCCAGAGGGATTCGTCAGGTTGCTGGCGGGGGGGCGCAACGACCTGGAGCCGCCGGCGCTCAGGGTTCAGCCGCTCATCGGCGAGGCCCTGCGGCTCGTGGCGGCCAGCGAAGGCTGCCGCCTCGCGCGCATGTCCGGCTCGGGCGCGACGGTGTTCGGCCTCTACGAGAGCCGCCTTGCCGCCGCGGGGGCGGCGGAGGGCATCGGGCGCCAGCGGCCGGGCTGGTGGGTGAAGGCGACGAGCCTGCGATGATCCCCTGGGGTCAATAGGCCCGGGCGATGCAGAAATCGACCGCTTCCAGGAGCGCCTGCTTCATGGGGCCGTTGGGGAAGAGCGCGAGGGCGTCCCGGGCCATGGCGCCGTAATGGCGCGCCCGCTCCACCGTGTCCTCCAGGGCCCGGTGGCGGCGCATGATGGCGATGGCCTGCTCCAGGTCGCTGCCCCCGATGTCCCCGTGCTCGAGAACCCGCTTCCAGAAGGCGCGCTCCTCGTCCGAGCCGCGGCGGAAGGACAGGACCACCGGCAGGGTGATCTTGCCCTCGCGGAAGTCGTCGCCCACGTTCTTGCCGAGGGTGGCGGCCTTGCCGCCGTAATCGAGGGCGTCATCCACGAGCTGGAAGGCGATGCCGAGGTTCATGCCGTAGGAGCGGCAGGCCGCCTGCTCGGCCTTGGGCCGTCCGGCGATCACCGGGCCGACCTCGCAGGCCGCGGCGAAAAGCTCCGCGGTCTTGCCGCGGATCACCGCGAGATACTCGTCCTCGGTGGTTTCCGTGTTCTTGGCCGCGGCGAGCTGCATCACCTCGCCCTCGGCGATCACGGTGGCGGCGGCGGACAGGATGTCGAGGGCGCGCAGGGACCCCACTTCCACCATCATGCGGAAGGCCTGCCCCAGCAGGAAGTCGCCCACGAGAACGCTCGCCTCGTTGCCCCATTTGATCCGCGCGGCGATCTTGCCCCGGCGCATGTCGCTCTCGTCCACCACGTCGTCGTGGAGGAGGGTGGCCGTGTGCATGAACTCGACCGAGGCCGCCAGCTTCACATGCCCGTCGCCCTGGTAGCCGGCGAGCCCCGAGGTGGCCAGGGTGAGCATCGGGCGCAGGCGCTTGCCGCCGGACGAGATGAGATGATTCGCCACTTCCGGGATCATCGTGACCTCCGAGCCCGTGCGCGACAGGATCATCGCATTGACCCGTTCCATGTCGGAGGCCACAAGGGAGACGAGCCTTTCGATGCTCGTATTCTTCTCGGGATGCTTGTCTTCGAACGGAAGGACGACGCCCACGTCTCAAACCCGGGTTGCCGGCCGGCGAGGCCGGTAGGAAGGGAGGGCCTGCGGCTCGCTCGGGTCCCGCGAAACCTGGGCGGTGCAGGCTTTCGACATCGCACGGCCTGGAAAAGCGGATCCCCTTTTCCAGGTCATGCTTCATGTGGCATGGCACTTTCCATGCTGCAATGCAAACCCATGCCGCAGGCAAGGAGCCCCTACGCCGATGGTGGAAATCGTCCGCACCAGCGACCTCGTGATGATCGGCTTCCTACAATCCTTGTTGGAGAACGCCAATATCCCGGTTTTCGTGGCCGACACGCATATGAGCGCCCTGGAGGGGATGATCGGCGTGTTTCCGCGGCGGATCCTGGTGCCGGAGGACCATGCCGCCCAGGCCCGCCGCCTGATCGGCGAGGCGGGCCTGGAGGCCGAGCTGCGCCATGCCTGAGGTCACGGGGGACCGGCTGCTGGGAGGCCGCGTGCGCCTGCTCCAGCCCGCCGGGGGCCACCGGGCGGGAACGGACGCGGTTCTGCTGGCGGCCTCGGGCCCCGTGGCGCCCGGCGACGTGGTGATGGATGTGGGCGCGGCCACCGGCGCGGTCGGCCTCATGGCGGCCGCGAGGGAGGGGAACGCCGGTTACGTTTTCGTGGAGCGGGACCCGCAGCTGGCCGATCTCTGCCGCCGCAACTGCCGGGAGAACGGCGTCCGGGGCCAGGTGGTCACGGCGGATGTTCTGGACAAGGCCTCGCGCCTTGCCGCCGGGCTTCGGCCGGAGAGCGCCGATCTCGTTCTCACCAATCCCCCCTTCCTGGAGGAGGGGCAGGCGCGTCTTTCGCCCGATCTGGGCCGGGCCGCGGCCCATGCGCTGCCGCCAGGGGGGCTGGAGGCTTGGCTCCAGGCCTGCGCCGGCCTGCTCAAGCCCAAGGGACGGCTCGTGCTGATCCACCGGGCGGACCGGCTCGCCGACGCCCTCGGCCTCATGGGAAGGGGAATGGGCGGCGTGGCCCTGCGCTTCGTCCATCCGGCCGCCGATCAGCCGGCGATCCGCGTTCTCGTCTCGGCCGTCAAGGGAAGCCGGGGACCTCTCAGGGTTCTGCCGCCCGTGGTCCTGAACGACCCGGACGGCCGCTTCACCCCCGAGGCGGAGGCGCTGCACCGGGGCGAGGCTTTCCTTTCATGAAAACGGGCGCCCGAAGGCGCCCGCTTGCCGATGCGATGAAAGTGGTCTTACCGGCGGCAGACGCGCACCGGCCGCCAAACCCACCGGTAGCCGTTCCAGATCTGACGGGTCCGGGTGAAGCAGCGGGGAGCCACATAGACCGGGCGGTAGTAGGTATAGGGCCGATAGACCCTGTAGGGCCGGTAGGCGCGGTAGGGGCGATAAGCCCGGTGGGGGCGGTAACGCGGCGCCCCGTAATATTGCACGGTCACAGTCGGGCCACGGTACCCGTAGCCGTACTGGGCCTCGGCCGGCTGGGTCGAGAGCGAGAGGGAGCCGAAGGTCAGGGCGACAAATCCGAAAAGGCCGAAGAGCAGCTTGCGCATAGACGTTTTCTCCTGGACTCCGTTCAAGCCTGCCTTGAAACGGAATCGTGATGGTTTGTTCTTCATGGGAAAGAGCTTAGCCCGCCATAACTGAACGAAAACCGACCGATCCCCTAAAGGATTGTTCATCTTGGGAAACGCTTTCCACAACACTACATGGGGCCCATGACCCAAATGTCACTCCTGTCGAGCTTCCGAGACCGCCTGCAGTTCCTTCTTCCCCGCCGCTACCGGGAGCCCGGCCACCCCGTCGTCCCCGTCATGCGCCTGTCCGGGCCCATCGGGGCCGTCATGCCCCTGCGGACCGGTCTTGCCATGGCGGGGGTGGCGCCCATGCTGGAGCGCGCCTTCTCGGTGCCCGGCGCCCGGGCGGTGGCGCTCGTGATCAATTCGCCGGGCGGCTCGGCGGCGCAGTCGCATCTGATCTTCCGGCGCATCCGCGCCTATGCGGAGGAGAAGAACCTGCCGGTCTTCGCCTTCGTGGAGGATGCCGCCGCCTCGGGCGGCTACATGATCGCCTGCGCGGCGGACGAGATCTTCGCCGATCCCACCTCCATCGTCGGCTCCATCGGGGTCGTGTCCGCCAGCTTCGGCTTCGACCGGCTCATCGAGCGCATCGGCGTCGAGCGGCGGGTGCACACGGCGGGCACCAACAAGGCCATGCTCGACCCGTTCCAGCCGGAGAAGCCGGAGGACGTGGAACGCCTGAAGGACCTCCAGCGCCGGATCCACGAGGTTTTCGTCGGCCTCGTCCGCTCTCGCAGGGGCGCAAAGCTCGACGAGGCCAACGGCGATCTCTTCTCCGGCGCCTTCTGGGTCGGCGCGGAAGCCTTGAACCTCGGCCTCGTCGACGGCCTGGGCGACATCCGAACCATCCTGCGCCAGCGCTTCGGCGAGAAGGTGCGGCTGCGGGTGATCGAGCCCGCCCGCCCGTCGCTTCTGACCCGCCTCCTCGGCCGCCGCTCCCCCGGGCAAAGCAGCCTCATCGACCCCGCCGAGGTGGTGGGGGCCCTGGAGGAGAGGGCCGCCTGGTCACGCCTGGGGCTGTAGCGCCGCCGGGGCGGCGATCCGAAGGCATTGGGGTCGGGCGCGACGCCAACCCTCTTCTCCCTAAAGGGGACGGAGTAGGCTCGCGCGTCATCCCGGGGCCGCGCAGCGGAGCCCGGGATCCATAACCACTGACAGGGCAGGAGAAGGCGCAGACCGTCCCGCCCTTCCTCCCACCGTAGTGTTTATGGATCCCCGCCTGCGCGGGGATGACAGCGGAGGGTGTCACTACGGGTGAGGGAACTCCCTTCCCCTCCGCTTCGCTCCGGCCGGTCCGGTCCGCAGGACCGGCGAGCCGAAGGCGAGGGGATCCATCATCGAACGCGACCCCTCTCCTCAGACCTCAGCCTGACGCTTGACTTGGAACGCCCCGCATCCCAAGGGTGCGGCTGAGATTTCCACCGACCGGACGCTCCTATGACCAGCGAACCCGCGCACATGAATCCGGCGCGCTCTTTCCAGGGCCTGATCCTCACGCTCCAGCGCTACTGGGCCGAGCAGGGCTGCGTCATCCTCCAGCCCTACGACATGGAAGTGGGGGCGGGCACCTTTCACCCGGCCACCACCCTGCGGGCCCTGGGCCCTAGGCCCTGGCGCGCGGCCTATGTCCAGCCCTCCCGCCGCCCCAAGGACGGCCGCTACGGCGAGAACCCCAACCGGCTCCAGCACTACTACCAGTTCCAGGTGATCCTGAAGCCGAACCCCCCGAACCTGCAGGACCTCTATCTCGGCTCCCTGAAGGCCATCGGCATCGACACCGCCCTCCACGACATCCGCTTCGTGGAGGACGACTGGGAGAGCCCGACGCTGGGCGCCTGGGGCTTAGGCTGGGAATGCTGGTGCGACGGCATGGAGGTGTCGCAGTTCACCTACTTCCAGCAGGTGGCGGGCTTCGAATGCGCCCCCGTGGCGGGGGAGCTGACCTACGGCCTCGAGCGGCTCGCCATGTATCTCCAGGGCGTGGAATCGATCTACGACCTCAACTTCAACGGGCTCGACGGCGACGGGAAGGTCACCTACGGCCAGATCTTCCAGCAGGCCGAGCAGGAATATTCCCGCCACAACTTCGAATATGCCGACACCGAGATGCTGTTCCGGCACTTCCGCGACGCGGAGGCCGCCTGCCGCAAGTATCTCCAGGACGGCGAGCCGAAGCCCGGCTCCAACAGCAGCCGCCACCTGATGGCGCAGCCGGCCTACGACCAGTGCATCAAGGCCAGCCACATGTTCAACCTGCTCGACGCCCGCGGGGTGATCTCCGTCACCGAGCGCCAGAGCTACATCCTGCGCGTGCGCGAACTGGCCAAGGCCTGCGGCGCGGCCTGGCTGAAGACGGAAGGCGGGGGCATGGCGGCCTGACCCTTCACCCTCCCCTTGAGGGGGAGGGTCGGCGCTTCGGCGCCGGGGTGGGGTGGCACCGCGACAGACAACGATCATGCCAGACATAAGCCGCTTCCGACGCGAAAGAGCAAAGCAACTCCGCTCGAACACCACAGAGCCGGAGCGGGTTCTCTGGCGCGCCCTGAAGTGGATTCCCGTCTACGGCACCCACTTCCGCCGCCAGGTCCCCATCGGCCCCTACGTCGCGGACTTCGCCTGCCTCAAGGCCCGCCTTCTCATCGAACTCGACGGTGGCCATCACGCACAGGGTGAGATTGCGGCCAAAGACGAATCCCGGACCCGTTGGCTCGAACAGGAAGGCTACCGCGTCGTCCGGTTCTGGAACGCCGAACTCTCCGAGAACCTGAACGGCGTTCTCGACACCATTTACGCGGCCCTGTATGGCTCGCCTCAGTCGGAAGCCGTCGCGCTTCCCACCCCACCCCGGCCTGACGGCCGACCCTCCCCCTCGAGGGGAGGGTAGAGAACGCACCATGCCCGACCTTCTCCTTGAAATCTTCTCCGAAGAAATCCCCGCCCGGATGCAGCGCCGCGCGGCGGAGGATCTGAAGAAGCTTGTGACCGATGCGCTGGTGGAGCGCGGCTTCCTCTATGAGGGAGCGCAGGCCTTCGCCACGCCGCGGCGGCTGGCGCTCACGGTCGCGGGCCTGCCGATCAAGGGGCAGGACGTGCGCGAGGAGCGCAAAGGGCCGCGGGTCGGCTCGCCTGATGCGGCGATCCAGGGCTTTTTGAAGGGGGCGGGGCTCGCCTCCATCGACCAGGCCAGGATCGAGACCGACCCGAAGAAGGGCGAGTTCTATGTGGCGGTGATCGAGAGGCCCGGCCGCGCCACGCCCGACGTGCTCGCCGAAATCCTGCCCGGCATCGTGAAGACCTTTCCCTGGCCCAAATCCATGCGCTGGGGCGCGGCCTCCCGCGAGCCGGGCTCGTTGCGCTGGGTGCGCCCGCTGCATTCCATCCTCTGCACCTTCGGGCCCGAAACCGAGGACCCGGAGGTGGTGCGCTTCGAGGTGGACGGCATCGCGTCCGGCGACGTCACCTGCGGCCATCGCTTCCTTGCGCCCGATGCCATCCGCGTGAAGCGCTTCGACGATTACGCGACGGCCCTGGAGCGGGCGAGGGTCGTGCTCGATGCGGACCGCCGCAAGGACATGATCCTGCACGACGCGCGGGACCTCGCTTTCGCCCAGGGGCTCGAACTCGTGGAGGACGAGGGCCTGCTGGAGGAAGTGGCGGGCCTGGTGGAGTGGCCCGTGGTGCTCATGGGCTCCTTCGACGAAGCCTTTCTGAGCATCCCGCCGGAGGTGATCCGCACCACCATCCGGGCCAACCAGAAATGCTTTGTCCTGCGCGATCCCGGCACGCAAAAGCTCGCCAATAAATTCCTGCTCACGTCGAACCTGATCGCCAGCGACGGCGGCAGGACCATCGTGGGCGGCAACGAGCGCGTGGTGCGCGCGCGCCTCTCCGACGCAAAATTCTTCTGGGAGACGGACCAGAAGGTGAAGCTGGAAGACCGGCTGGAGAAGCTCAGGAGCATCGTGTTCCACGAGAAGCTCGGCACGCAATACGAGCGCGTGGAGCGCATCGCGGCGCTCAGCAAAGAGCTTGCTCCCATCGTTGGCGCAGATGCCGCGCTGGCCGAGCGCGCGGCGCGCCTCGCCAAGGCCGATCTCGTCACCGAGATGGTGGGCGAATTCCCGGAATTGCAGGGCCTCATGGGGCGCTATTACGCGACGCTCCAGGGCGAGAATCCGAGTGTCGCGGCGGCCATCGAGGAGCACTACAAGCCGCTTGGTCCGTCGGACCGCGTGCCGACCGATCCGGTTTCGGTGGCGGTGGCGCTGGCCGACAAGATCGACACCCTCGTGGGCTTCTGGGCCATCGACGAGAAGCCCACGGGTTCAAAGGATCCCTATGCGTTGCGCCGAGCGGCGTTGGGTGTGATCAGGCTGGTGCTGGATAGCGAACTTCGAACACCGCTAGTTCCTCAATTTCAAAGTCACTACGAGCGAATTCAGAAGGACCTGAGTCATAATGCGACAGGGCTTGTGAAGTGGAACGGGCGAGATGTTGATACGCGAGTGCTTGCTTTGCTTGAGTTCTTCGCCGACCGCCTGAAAGTCTACCTCCGCGACCAGGGCGCGCGCCACGATCTCATCGACGCGGTATTCGCCCTCGAAGGCCAGGACGACCTGCTCATGATCGTCCGCCGCGTGGAGGCGCTGGGCCGCTTCCTCGACACGGAGGACGGCCGGAATCTTCTCGCCGGCTATCGCCGCGCGGCCAATATCCTGCGCATCGAGGAGAAGAAGGACGGGCGCTCCTATGACGAGGCGCCGGACCTCGAAATCGTGAACGCCCAAGGGCAGATCGAGGAGAAGGCGCTGGCGGTGGTTCTCCACGGGGCGAGGCAGGAGGCGGCCGCCGCCGTCGAGGCCGAGGATTTCGAGGGGGCGATGCGGGCCCTGTCGCGCCTGCGCCAGCCGGTGGACGCCTTTTTCGAGAAGGTGACGGTCAATGCAAGCGATCCGGCCCTTCGGGCCAACCGCCTGCGGCTTCTCAACAGCATCCGCGAGGCCACCCGCACGGTGGCGGATTTCTCCCGCATCGAGGGGAGCGGTGCAATCTAGACGAATGTTCGTGAGGCTAAATCTTCCAAGCTCGGAAGCCTACGACCATTCCCCCGACCATGAACACGACTCCGACCGCGAAAGTCGCTAAGTTGAAGAGATGAGCGCCCCAATAGGGGAGGTGGGGCTGGAGGACCCAGTCGAGGTGGAAAAAGGAAAAATCATTGATGGGCGAGCGATGTCTTTGCCAGCCCAGACTCACGAGACCCAAAAAAGCAAGCAGTGCCCCAAACACAACAAGACAAACTGCAATAAAAAGTCTCACGATCCTCACCTTTTGCGCACGGCATATATGCTGCTGGCAGGAGTATGCTTCCGATGAAGCCCGCCCATGAGGCAGGCCCTGGGCTGGGACAGGGTGCATTCCCGCTAAACTGTTGCACCAATGGCACAGCCTTATCAAGTGCTTCAGGGTACGCACGCGGCAACTCCGTGACCGGTAGAGGAACGATGATTCGACGCCTTCTGATCGCCGCTCTTCTGAGCGCTTCGCTTGCGGCCTGCCAGTCCGTAAGACAGCCGCCGCAATCCGCTGCGGCCGCCGTGGACGATTCCGGCTGGTATATCGGCTCGATTCCCGACAAGCCCTTCGACGTGCCCCTCGTGGACCGCAGCCGGATGGACGCGAAATATGCCCGCCAGACGGTGGCCTATAACGGCCCCGAGAAGCCCGGCTCCATCGTGGTGGATATCGACGAGCGCATGCTCTATCTCGTTCAGCCCGAGGGCCGGGCGATCCGCTACGGCGTCGGGGTGGGCAAGCAGGGATTCTCCTGGCGCGGCGTCGCCACGGTGGGCCGCAAGGGCGTCTGGCCCGCCTGGTCGCCCACCAGCACCATGGTCAGCCTCAAGCCCGACCTGCCGCGCTACCGGGAGGCCGGCCTCGACAACCCGCTCGGCGCCCGCGCCCTCTACCTCCACCAGAACGGCAGGGACATCCTGTTCCGCATCCACGGCACCAACGAGCCCTGGAGCATCGGCGAGCAGGTCTCCTCCGGCTGCGTGCGCATGCTCAACGAGGACGTGGTCGACCTCTACGAACGGGTCCCGGTGGGCACGACGGTGTATGTGAAGCGCAACGGGCGGTATCGGGTCTGACAAGGCCGCGTGAAGGTTGACAATGGCCGGGTTCGTTCCGGCCATTTTCGTTTCACCTCCTTCGCCATGGCCGGGCCTGTCCCGGCCATCTCCATGGGAGAAGCACGGCGCTCTCCTCTTGGAGGCCGCAGCGGCATCCGGATCGGGATGCCCGGCACAAGGCCGGGCATGACGGGCGAGCCTGGTAGGGCCGTGACTCCCCAGGCGGCACTTTGTCCGTACCCACTTCGCTCAGGGAACCTTGGCTGTTCAGGTTGCGTTTTGGCTCCGCATGCTTCAAGCCAACACCTGCGCTTCAGCAGGGCGTTACAGGTCAAGGGGTCGAGCGATGACGCAGTGGGTCTATACCTTCGGTGACGGCAAGGCCGAGGGCCAGGCGGGGATGAAGAACCTGCTGGGCGGCAAGGGGGCGAACCTCGCCGAGATGTCCAATCTCGGGCTGCCGGTTCCCCCGGGCTTCACCATCACCACCGAGGTCTGCACCTACTATTACGACCATGGCCAGTCCTACCCCGGGGAGCTGAAAACCCAGGTGGAGGAGGCCCTGGCCAGGGTCGGGCGGCTCACGGGCCGCACCTTCGGGGACCCCAGGAACCCGCTTCTCGTCTCCGTCCGCTCCGGCGCCCGGGCCTCCATGCCCGGCATGATGGACACGGTGCTCAACCTCGGGCTCAACGACAGGACCGTCGAGGCCCTGGCCCAGGGGGCGGGGGACGAGCGCTTCGCCTACGACTCCTACCGCCGCTTCATCACCATGTATTCCAACGTGGTCCTGGGCATCGAGCACCACCATTTCGAGGAGGTCCTGGACGAGTACAAGGACCGCCGCGGCTACAGCCTCGACACGGACATGAGCGCCGGGGACTGGAAGGCGATTCTGCCGCGCTACAAGGCCCTGGTGGAGAAGGAGCTCGGAAAGCCCTTCCCGCAGGAGCCGCAGGAGCAGCTCTGGGGCGCCATCGGGGCCGTGTTCGGCTCCTGGATGAACAACCGGGCCATCAAGTACCGCGAGCTCCACGCCATTCCGGCGAGCTGGGGCACGGCGGTGAACGTGCAGGCCATGGTGTTCGGCAACATGGGCGAGACCTCGGCCACGGGCGTGGCCTTCACCCGCAACCCCTCCACCGGCGAGAAGGAGCTCTACGGCGAGTTCCTCATCAACGCCCAGGGGGAGGACGTGGTGGCGGGCATCCGCACCCCCCAGGACATCACGGAGCGGGCGCGGGTGGCGTCGGGCTCCGACAAGCCCTCCATGGAGCGGGCGATGCCGGAGGCCTATGGGGAGCTGGTGCGCATCTACGGCATCCTGGAAAAGCACTACCGGGACATGCAGGACATGGAATTCACGGTGGAGAAGGGCAAGCTCTGGATGCTCCAGACCCGCAACGGCAAGCGCACCGCCAAGGCGGCCCTGCGCATCGCCGTGGAGCTGGCCTCCGAGGGGCTGATCACCGAGGAGGAGGCGGTCAACCGGGTCGAGCCGGCGGCGCTGGATCAGCTGCTCCATCCCACCATCGATCCCAAGGCCGAGCGCAACGTCCTGGCCTCCGGCCTGCCGGCCTCTCCGGGCGCGGCGTCGGGCGAGATCGTGTTCAATTCCGAGGATGCGGAAGCGGCCAAGAAGGCCGGCCACAAGGTCATCCTGGTGCGCGTCGAGACCTCCCCTGAGGACATCCACGGCATGCACGCGGCAGAGGGCATCCTCACCACCCGCGGCGGCATGACCTCCCACGCGGCGGTGGTGGCCCGCGGCATGGGCAAGCCCTGCGTCTCGGGCGCGGGCTCCATCCGGGTGGACTACGCCGCCCAGACCCTCACGGTGGCGGGCCAGGCCCTGAAGAAGGGCGACGTCATCACCGTGGACGGCTCCACCGGCCAGGTGCTGCTGGGCCAGGTGAAGATGCTGGAGCCGGAACTGTCGGGCGAGTTCGCCACCCTCATGGGCTGGGCCGACAAGGTGCGGCACATGAAGGTGCGGGCCAATGCGGAGACGCCGCTGGACGCCAAGACCGCCCGCAATTTCGGCGCGGAAGGCATCGGGCTGTGCCGCACGGAGCACATGTTCTTCGAGGGCGACCGCATCGTGGCCGTGCGCGAGATGATCCTCGCCGACGACGAGGCCGGCCGCCGCGCGGCCCTGTCCAAGCTGCTGCCCATGCAGCGCAAGGACTTCATCGAGCTCTTCACCATCATGAGCGGGCTGCCGGTGACGATCCGCCTGCTCGATCCGCCCCTGCACGAGTTCCTGCCCCATTCCGAGGAGGAGATGCGGGAGGTGGCCAAGGCCATGAACGCGCCGGTCGAGAAGCTGAAGCGCCGCGCGGTGGAGCTGCACGAGTTCAACCCCATGCTGGGCTTCCGCGGCTGCCGCCTGGCGGTGGCCTATCCGGAGATCGCCGAGATGCAGGCGCGGGCCATCTTCGAGGCGGCGGTGGAGGCCGGGCGCCAGACCGGCGAGCCCGTGGTGCCGGAGGTCATGGTGCCGCTGGTCATGACCAAGGCGGAACTCGACCTCGTGAAGGCGCGCATCGTCGCCATGGCGGAGGCGGTGCAGGGGGAAACCGGCGTCACGGTGGAGTACCAGGTCGGCACCATGATCGAGCTGCCCCGGGCGGCGCTGCGCGCGGGCGAGATCGCGGAGGCCGCGGAGTTCTTCTCCTTCGGCACCAACGACCTGACGCAGACGGCGCTCGGCATCTCCCGCGACGACGCGGCCTCCTTCCTGGGCACCTACACCCAGAAGGGCATTCTGCCCGCCGATCCCTTCGTCACCATCGACCAGGAGGGCGTGGGCGAACTCATCAGGATCGCGGCGGAGCGCGGCAAGCGGACCCGCAACGGCATCAAGCTCGGCATCTGCGGCGAGCACGGGGGGGATCCCGCCTCCATCCATTTCTGCCAGGAGGCCGGGCTCGACTACGTGTCCTGCTCGCCCTACCGGGTGCCCATCGCCCGCCTCGCCGCAGCCCAGGCGGCGCTGGGCGGCAAGGCCGCGAGCCAGGCTTGAGATATGGCCTTGCCCCGCAGCAGGCTTGTCTACATCGCCGCGGTGCTGGTCTCCGGCATCGTCATCGGGTTCGCGGCGATGGGGCGGCCCGACTGGCAGCACGCCGCCCTGCCGCCGGTCATGTGGCCCATCGGCGTGTCGCTGGTGCTGGACCTCGTCATCGGTCAGATGGCCGCGCAGGGCAGGGCCGAGCCGCTGACCATGGGCGACAGGCTCGTTGCCGTCCTCGGCGCAGGCCTTATAGTGTTCGCCATGATGGCTCTGGGAGCCTGAAGCGGGGGCTTGAGAATAGCGTTGCACAAGGGTTCGTGCCATTGCGGCGCGGTGGCGTTCGAGGTTCAGATCGATCTCGAACCGGTCATCGAGTGCAACTGCTCCATCTGCCGGCGCAAGGGCCATCTGCTGGCCTTCGCGCCCCGGGGAGCCCTCAACGTGCTCCAGGGCGAGGAGAACCTCTCCACCTACACGTTCAACTCCCACAGGATTCAACACCGCTTCTGCGCCACCTGCGGCGTCGCCACCTTCGGGGAAGGCAAGAAGCCGACCGGCGAGGCCACGGCGGCCATCAACGTGCGCTGCCTCGAAGACGTCGAGTTGTCGGATCTGAAGATCACGCCGTTCAACGGGCGGGACGCCTAAGCCCTACCGTCCATGGCCGCCACTGTCATTCCGGGGCTGCCGCAGGCAGAGCCCGGATCCATAACCGCTCACGCTACCGGATTGAATGCATCAGCGGTTACGCCCTATGGCCCGATGCCGGCGTTTATGGATTCCGGGCTCCGCTGCGCGGCCCCGGAATGACGGGAGAAGGGTTTGCCAAAAACGCTGATCCCCGGAACGAGTCCGGGGATGGCGGCGAGTGGAGAGGGGCGCGTCGCCTCGATGATGGCTCGACCGATGGTCACGCCGCCACGGCGCGTTCCGACCGGCGCAGGCCCACATATTGGAACTCCGCATACATGAGCACCGCCAGCGCCTGGGCGATCACGAAGGCATAGCCCGCAGGGGTCGGCGCCACCCAGCCGCTCAAGAGAAGCAGCAGGCTGTCGGCGGCCCAGAGGCCGTTGCCGATCACCACGGCCCACACGGCCATCCGGTTCACCTGCTCCCGCAGGGCGAGATAGGCGAGAAGGGCCGCAAAGGGCAGGAGAACCGCGCCGGACCCGCGCAGCAGCAGTTCCGGCAGGCCGAGCAGATGGCTCATCGGCCCGGCGGCGATCAGCATCAGCAGCCCGAAGGCGGCGCTGGTGCTGGCGTCGGCCAGCAGGGCCTGGCGAAGAAGCGGGGAGGGACGGACATTCATCATGGCAAGCTCCTTGTGGCTCCGGTTGAGCAGTCCTCAACCATGTGCTGAAGATCGCCCGGGCCGCGCCTGCGGTCGATTACCTCGCAGGTCATGGAAGCGGCGCCGGCCCCGCGCTATGGTGCCTGCATGAAAACCGTCAATCCCGCCCTTCCTGTCGGCGACCTCCTGCGCGAATGGCGCCAGCGCCGGCGCATGAGCCAACTCGACCTGGCGCTGGAGGCCGACATCTCCACGCGGCACCTGAGCTTTCTCGAAACCGGACGCTCGCAGCCCAGCCGCGAGATGGTGCTGCTGCTCTCCGAGAAGCTCGACATCCCCTTGCGGGAGCAGAACATCCTGCTGGTCTCGGCAGGCTTCGCGCCGGTCTATTCCGAGCGCTCCCTGGACGATCCGGCGCTTTCGAGCATGCGCCAGGCGGTCGATCTGGTGCTCAAGGGGCACGATCCTTATCCGGCGCTCGCCGTGGACCGGCACTGGTCGCTGGTTGCGGCCAACGACGCCCTCATGGGGCTCATCGACGGGGTCGATCCGGCCCTGCTGAAGCCCCCGGTGAACGTGCTGCGCCTGAGCCTGCATCCGGCGGGCGTCGCGCGGCGCATCGCCAACTTCACCGAATGGCGCGACCATATCGTGGGCCGGCTGCTCCGTCAGGTCGACGTGACCGGCGATGCGGTCCTGGCCGCCCTCGTGGAGGAACTGCGCGCCTATCCGATCCCCGACAAGGCCGCCCGGGGCCCCGCCCCGCGGCAGGATTATGCGGGCGTGGTCGTGCCCCTCCACCTGCTCACCGGGGAGGGCGCGCTCACCCTGTTCAGCACCACCACGATCTTCGGCACGCCGGTGGACGTGACCCTGTCGGAACTTGCCATTGAGGCCTTCTTTCCGGCCGATGTCGGGACAGCGCAGGCCCTGCAGCGGATGGCCGAGAGGCGCCGCGGCCCATCCGCCCCCGTGTCCTGACGCACCTGCCTTAACCACCTGTCAACCCTAATCGGCAATAACCATAGGGCGCCGGAGCATTCCTGTCGGATGCTCCGAACTGGTTCGAGTAGGGTGTTTCGCGTGCGGCTACGGAATCGTCGATCTCGGGTGAGATGGATCTGCGCTACGACGGCGCCCTGGGCGCTGGCGACCGGCCTGCTGATCTCGTTCACGGCCTCGGCCAGCAACGACCCGCAGGCCGGCGTGAGCTTCGCCCCCCGCAGCGCCGCGGCCCTCCTGGTCCAGGGGCCCCTGGTGCCGAGCGCCTCCGCGGGCGACCGGCTGGCCCTCGGCCGCGACATCTTGAGAACCCTGCCCCGCTACGACCTGCCCGACGAAGGGGCCGGGGACGGCGCGCCCCTCAAGGCCGACCGCAAGGCGGATGCGGTCGGCGACCCCATGGTGGACCGCACCCTGAAGGGCGACCCGCTGGTGGAGCGCCGCTCCACCCTGTCCCGGCGCGGGGGCGAGATGCGCCCGGTTTTCGAACGGGCGGGCAGCGCGCGCCTTCTCTTCCGGCAGGACGAGCGCCTGCTGCCGCCCACCATCCTCATGGAGGGCAAGGTGGAAGGCCCCGAGCTGGAGCAGGGTTTCGAGCCCTGGCAGGCTCCCGAACTCACCACCACCCAGCGGGCGATTTCGGTGCAGTCGCCGGCGGCCGCCGCCGCCGGCTCCACGGGCGCCTCGGCGAGCCCGACGACCCCCGGCGTGCGGCGCGCGATCGCCCTGTCGTCCACCACGCCCGCGCCTGTCGAGGCGACCCCCATCGAGATCGCGGCCGCGCCCGTGTCCCTGCAATCGCCGCGCCTCGACCGCAACGGCGGCTTCGGCGAGGCCCTTGCGCCCAAGGCGGACGACAACCGGCCCCGCTATACGGATCTCATCGATCCCGAGAACATGAACAAGGAGCAGCGCTGCCTCGCGGAAGCGGTCTATTTCGAGGCGCGCAGCGAATCGGCCGAAGGCCAGGCCGCGGTGGCCCAGGTGGTGCTCAACCGGGTCAAGAGCGGCCTCTACCCCACGTCCATCTGCGGCGTGGTCTACCAGAACCGCCACCGCCACCTCGCCTGCCAGTTCACCTTCGCCTGCGAGGGCAAGGCCCTGCGCATCGGCGAATCCGAATCCTGGGAGCAGGCCAAGCGCGTGGCGAGCGCCGTGCTCGAAGGCAAGACCTACCTGGCCGACGTGGGGAGCGCCACCCACTACCACGCCAACTACGTCCGCCCCTACTGGGCGCGCCGCCTGAAGAAAATGGACGTGATCGGCCGCCACATCTTCTACAAGCTGCGGCCGGGGCAGACGTGAGGTCGAGGGTTCCGGGGCCGGACATAAACAATGCCGAGGCCCGACAAGGGAAGGTCGACTCGCGTCATTGGTCCGGGGTTCTATTTCCTCAGCTCTGACTATTTTGTAATATCGTTCCCTGAACGGCTCGGCCTCGGCTGAGTTCTGATCGGAAGGAACGATGCTGGATGAGCCTGGATCTCACAAAGCTGCAGCGCATGCCGTTGCTCGACGTGTTGCTCGACGGTCATCTTCGCCTCACGCTATGGACGCTCAGTCCTGTTAGCCGACTCAATGCAAGTGTGGCGGCGGAGATCAACACGCTCCAGCCGGAGTTCCAGCAACTTCTTTGGCTGGTTCTTCTCGATGAACGATGGGGCGAAGGCGGCATATACACGTTTCTTCGCTCGGAATTCGCAGTCTTTGCGCCGCAGGTGCAGGGGGCCCTGGAGGAGGCTGGGCTCACTGGGCATGCTCGAATTTTCGCCGAGGCGAGGCGCCTGCTTCAGGCGCCATCCATTGGGGAGCTTCGCACCCGACATCAACTGTTCAAGCTCTGTGCCACATTCGGCTCGCAGGAAGATTATCGGGCGGAGATCGAAAACTTCGCGCAGAGAACCCCCATCCTTCTGTCCTGGGCCGAGCAGCGACGTGCCCGGCTTTCCGAAGAAGGACGTTTGGAGTGGCTGACCGACCAACTCCTGTTGATAGCCGACGAAAATCCTCAGGAAATCGATGACTGGCCCGAGCCGTACCGTGTGCTGTGCCTTCTTCAGATGTTTTATCTTGAGGTGATGAATGGGGGAATCCACCAGTTCTTCTCCAATTCGTCCGGAGATTGGGCACCTAATGTGGTTGAGGCGTTTGAGGCGGTCAGCCTCCCGAAGCACGCCGAAGCTCTGCAAAAGGGAATCGATATGTTCGACGCTCCCTATCCGACAGACAGAGATGAGCGCGGCGACAACTACTTCGTCGGTGAATGGAGCGACTGGGACCGCAAGCTCGACAGCCTGACGACGGTTTTCCATGATGGCGCAGTCCCCAAGGCGATGCTGAAGCTGGCCAGGCGGGAAAAAATCCTGCCGCAATGAGCCTGCCGATCGCAGCAGGCCGGACATACCCTGAGCTTCACCGGCGATCCGAACCGCCACCCATCACAATCCGTCATAGCTTACGCGATAAACTTTCAATGCTGCTGATGCGTGACCTGGGCTAAGCTCCGCTTCCCGCATGATCCCGAGAGCTGCGCCGATGTCCGCCACCTCCGTACCCTCCACCTCCTCCCGCGTCTCTCCGCAAATCATCGTCCTGTGCGGCTGCCTCATCGCCCTGATCACCTTCGGGCCGCGGGCTTCGGCGGGTCTGTTCCAGATCCCCATGACGGTGGAGTACGGCTGGGGCCGGGACGTGTTCAGCCTCGCCATCGCCATCCAGAACCTCCTGTGGGGCGTGGGCCAGCCCTTCGCCGGGGCCGTCGCCGACCGGTTCGGGGCCTTCCGGGTGCTGTGCGGGGGCGCGCTCCTCTATGCGGCGGGCCTCGTGGTCATGGCCTATGCGACCACGCCGGGCCTCATGCACCTGGGCGCGGGCTTCCTCATCGGCTTCGGCCTGTCCGGCTGCTCGTTCAACCTGGTGCTGGGGGCCTTCAGCAAGCTCCTGCCGGAGCAGTGGCGGCCCATGGCCTTCGGGGCCGGAACGGCGGCGGGCTCCTTCGGCCAGTTCCTGTTCCCGCCCATCGGCAACGTGCTGATCGATTCGCTGGGCTGGCATCAGGCCCTCGTGGTCTTCGCCGGCTCCGTCCTCCTGGTCATGCCCCTGGCGCTGGCGCTCGCCACCCGGCCGGGCGCCGTCGGCGCGTCGGGACCCGCAGCCCTGCCGAACCAGTCGATCCGGCAGGCCCTGTCGGAGGCCTTCCAGCATCGCTCCTACGTGCTGCTGGTCCTCGGCTTCTTCACCTGCGGCTTCCAGCTTGCCTTCATCACGGCGCACCTGCCGGCCTACCTGAAGGATGCGGGCCTCTCGGCCGCCATCGGCGGCTGGACGCTGGCCGTGATCGGCCTCGCCAACGCCTTCGGCTCCCTCGCGTCCGGCTGGCTCTCCACCCGCATGTCCAAGCGCTGGCTTCTCGCCTGGATCTATTTCGGCCGCTCCATCGCCATCGCGGCGTTCATCCTGCTGCCGGCCTCCCCCGTGACCGCCATCGCCTTCGGCGTCTCCATCGGCCTGCTGTGGCTCTCCACAGTGCCGCCCACATCCTCCCTGGTGATGCTGATGTTCGGCACCCGCTACATGGCCATGCTCTACGGCTTCACCTTCTTCTCCCACCAGGTCGGCGGCTTCCTCGGCGTCTGGCTCGGCGGCAGGCTGTACGAGGCCTATGGCAGCTACACCGCCGTGTGGTGGCTCTCCATCGCGCTCGGCATCGCCTCCGCCCTCATCAACCTGCCGATCAAGGAGCAGCCGGTGCATCGGGGCCCGGCTCTCCAGCCTGCGGAGTAGGGCCGTTCGGGCGACCGCCAAGAAATGCATTGTCTTCTCGGCGAAGGCCGGGATCCATGAACACGACGCTTGCGGAGGAGCGCGGCGGGATCGCCTGCGCTTGATCCTGCACCGTCAGCGGTGATGGATCCCCGCCTGCGCGGGGATGACAGTGCCGAGGTGTCTGCGTTCAATCCTTTACGATCCCGGAGCCGCTGACGCGGTCCGGAATGGCGCCTCTCTCACAAGCCGATCTGCATGAAAAGGCGCGCCGTTACTGGCGCGCCTCGTTCCGGAGCAGCGGGGTGATCCGGCGGATGGTGACGCGGCGGTTCTGGCGTTCGGGCTCTTCCGTGCTGACCTTGAGATACTGCTCGCCGTAGCCCTGCGTGGTGAGATTTTCGGCCGGGACGTTGAACATCTCGGTCAGGATGGTGGCTACCGTTTCGGCGCGGCGGTCTGACAGGGTGAGGTTGTCGACCTCGTTTCCGACCGCATCCGTATGGCCTTCGATCAGGAAGACCTCGCTCGGGTTGCGTTCGATCGCCCGGCGCAGGGCCTCGCCCACGCCGGTCAGGGCCCGGGCCTGTTCCTCCGAGAGCTCCCAGGAGCCGAAATCGAACGTCACCGTGTCGATGTCGACCCGCCGGACCCGGTCGCGGAGCGCCGGGCTCTGGCGCACCTGGTCGAGGGTATAGGTGCGCTCGATCCGCTCCACCGGCGGGGCCGTGAACGCCTCGTAGAGGTCCTCCTGGCTGGCGCTCTCGACCTCCACGATGTACCGCTCCCGCGGGATCGCGATCCGGGGCGGCGGCAGCATCACCACCTCCTCGAACAGGGTTCCGCTCCCCTGGCGCGGGGCGATGTTCTCGAACAGGACCACCTGCCGCCCGGCGGGCTCGCGCCGGATGCGGCGCAGGATGTAGCCGTTCTGGTCCCGGATCGTGATGATCTCGACCCCGTTCGAGCGGCGCACGATGGTCACGTCGTCCTGGCCGCGGCGCTCGCGGCGGATCTGCGCATCGCCATAGGCGCGGCGGAAGCGGTCCGTCTCGTCGTGGCGGATGAAGGTGCGGTTGCCCTCGCGCACGATCACCCGGTCCTGCTCCTCGATGATGGTGCGGCGGCCGCCCTGCTCGACGCGCTCGCGGCGCAGGGCGCGCAACTCGTCGACGCGCATGTCGCGCCGGTCGCCGATCCGACCCCCGAAGCGCTCGCGCCGCTCAAGCAGCTGCTCCTGCTGGCGCTGTTCCTGCCGTTCCTGGCGCCGCTGCTCCAGCACGCGATCCTGCTGACGCAGCTCGCGCTCCCGCTCCTGCTGGCGCTGATCGAGCACGCGGTCCCGCTGACGCAGCTCCTGCTGATCCTGACGCTCCCGGTCCCGCAGCCGCTCGCGCTGATCCTGCTCCTGGCGGCGGAACTCCTGCTGTTGCAGCTGCTGCCGGCGGTCCTGATCCAGCTGCCGCTCGCGGGGCTGGCGGTTCTGCTCGCGCAGTTCCTGCTCCCGGTTCGGCCCGCCGTCGAAACCCTCGGGCCGCCCCCCGCGCTGCTCCTGCTGGCGGAATTGCCGCTCCCGCTCTTCGAGCCGGAGTTGGTCCGGCAGTCGCTGCTGCCGCAGTTCCTGCTGCTGCCGACGCTCCCGATCCTGCAACAGCTCGCGCTGCTCCCGTTGCTGATCCTGACGGCGCTCCAGCTGCTGGCGCTCCCTGTCCTGCTGGCGCTCGCGATCCTGCTGCTGCCGCTCGCGCTGCTGCTGGCGCAACTCCTGCTGCCGCCCCAGCTCCTGCTGCTGCCGGCGCTGCTCCTGCTGCTGCTGACGTTCCTGGACCTGCCGCCGCTCCTGGAACTGCCGCTGCTCTTGGACCTGCTGCCGCTCCTGGAACTGCCGCCGCTCGCGCCCCTCGCGCTCCTGCTCCTGGCGGCGTATCTCCTGCCGCTGCTGGCGCTCCTGCTGCATCATTTGCTGCTGCTGCATTTGCTGCCGTTGCTGGAATTGCTGTTGCTGCTGCTCCTGCTGGCGGCCCTGATTCCGCTGGCGCTCCTCGAAGCGATCGTCCCTGCGCTCCTGCCGGTTTCCCGGCCGTTCACCCGGATTGGCCCGCTCGCGCCGGCGGAGCCGCTGCTCGTCGAACTGGGCCAGCACCGGACCGCCCGGGGCGATCCGCCGGTCCGAGGGTTCTCCAGGGGACGAGGTCAGGCCGGCTGCCGCATCCACGAAGGTTCCCGGCAGCGGACGCGCCACGACGCCAAAGCCCTCCAGACCGGCGAATGTCGCCGACAGCGCCGTGGTGGCGAGGAGAAGACGGGAGAAGAACTGAAAGCTCATGGAAATCCTGTCCAAAGGCTAGCAAACCATCCTCGCAGGTAACCAGGACAGCCCTGTACACGGGATGAACGAGGATAACGTTCCAGGAGAGCGGTTCCGCGCTCCTGCCACGCCTCCCCGCCGCTGTTCAGCTTGACCGCAAGACGCCCCGCGCGGGCAGATTCCTTCAAGCCCGCAAGTCCACGCTTGTACGGCGAACTGAGGCGAGCCGATTGCCCCCAACTCTGGCGTGAGGTCGTCGCTCGCAACCTCGACCGCTTCAGGGGAGTGGACTACGCTCCGGAGGACACAACTCGATGCACCACAAGAGAGGTTCGAAGGAACAGCGGCAGGGAGCCTGTCACGGTTCCGGCCCGAGCTGCGCGCTAAGGCCGCGCGCAAGAAGGCGCAGGATGAATCAGGGAACGGTCAGGCGAGCGCAAGGGTGGAATCCGCGTCATCAGCCGTAGAGATATTCTTTTAGTCTAGGCAGTCTATCGACAACGTCATCGATCAGCCTTTCTGCCTGGATCCTTGGGTCTGTGCTGCCTCTCGATTCCAGTTTGAAGCTGACGTCCATCAGTCTTCTGATCGACCATTTTCTCGTTAGTACGTAAAGTTCTTTTATGTTGTCATACAGAATGATCAGATCACGATCATCGCCGACCATTTTGCCAGCCTTATATCCCCTTATCCAAAGAGATGCGTTCGGTTGTATGATTGCAAAGCTTGCAAGCTTTACATCCGACCTGTCGGTCGTATCGGCAAAATCATAACGATATCCATGATCATAGCCCCCGAAGCATGAAGCCGGGTTTGGGTGCTGCGACAGTCCCCAGCTGTTGAATTCAGGCATGACCCGCTTGAGGAACTGCTCCTTGACGGCCTTCATTCCGGTGATCTTCGGCAACGTCATTCCTCACGGGTAGGGTTCAGTGTCCGACTTGGAATTGCCCCTGGCTGTGATGTACGAATGTGGCTCATCTTTTTCGAACCATAGTGAAGAACGGCGGCGTCGGAAAACGACCACCACGGCTTTGGCCCTCGCAGCGAAACAGGATAACAAGAGCTTCGCTCTGTTCAATCTCGATCCGCCGATGTCGGCTTGTTTTTGAGCCAACAGAGGTAAGGCATAGAAGAGAGGCCGAAGGGAGAACGGCATGAGTTCATTCAAAGCCATCGTCATTGACAAGACGGAGGCGGGCCAGAACGTGGGCCTTCGCGATTTCGACGAGGCCGACCTCATGGACGGGGACGTGACCGTTCGCGTCACCCATTCGACCCTCAACTACAAGGACGGGCTGGCGCTCACGGGCAAGGCCCCGGTGGTGCGGCGCTTTCCGATGATCCCCGGCGTCGACCTGGTCGGAACCGTGGAAGCCTCGTCGAACCCCGAGTTCAAGCCGGGCGATGGGGTGATCCTCAACGGCTGGGGCCTCGGCGAGACCCATCTGGGGGCCTATGCGGAAAGGGCCCGCGTGAGGGGCGAGTGGCTGATCCCCCTGCCGCGGGGCCTCGAGCCCCGGCAGGCCATGGCCATCGGCACGGCGGGCTATACGGCCATGCTCTCCCTCATGGCCTTGGAGCGGCACGGCCTTCGCCCGGATAGAGGCCCCGCCATCGTCACGGGGGCGGTGGGCGGCGTCGGCTCCGTCGCCGTGGCGCTCCTCGCCGGGGCCGGGTGGCGCGTGATCGCCTCCACGGGTCGGCCGGAGGAGGCGAATTACCTGAACGGCCTCGGCGCCGCCGAGATCCTCGACCGGAGCGAGCTCTCCGGCCCCGTTCGTCCTCTCGCCAAGGAGCGCTGGGCGGCAGGCGTCGACACGGTGGGCTCCACCCCCCTGGCCAACGTCCTCGCCATGACCCGGTACGGCGGTGCGGTCGCCGCCTGCGGGCTTGCGGCGGGCATGGATCTGCCCACCACCGTCGCGCCGTTCATCCTGCGGGGCGTATCCCTGCTCGGCATCGATTCCGTCGCGGCCCCCGGGGCCCTGCGGCTGGAGGCCTGGGATCGGCTGGCGCGGGAGCTCGACCACGACAAGCTCGCCGCCATGACCTCCACGATCCCCCTCGACCGGGTGATGGAGGCCGGGCGCGAGATCGTGGCCGGTCGGATCAAGGGCCGCGTGGTGGTGGAGATCGGCTGATCGCCGCCCAGGCCCGTCACGCCGCCTTCTTGCCGCTGCCCTCGATCCAGCGCCTCTGCCGGCCGATTTCCGCCGCCATGAAGTCCATGAAGGCCCGCACGCGGGCCGATTGGCGCAGGTCGGGATGGGTCAGGAGCCACAGGCCCGCCGAGAATTCCGGGTTGATGTCGGACAGGCGGACGAGGTTCGGCTTGGCGTCGGCGATGAAGCAGGGCAGGGGCCCGATCCCGGTTCCGGCCTCCACCGCCTCCGCTAGGCCGAGCACCGTGTTGACCTTGTAGACGATGTTCTCGGGGGCCACGCGCTCGCGGACGAAGCGGGCCGCCTTCAGGCCCGCCAGGTTGTCGCCCAGGGCCACCCAGGTCCGGTCGAAGAGGGCGCGGGAATCGGGGCTTTCCGGGGGACGCGGCTCGGGGAAATCGGCGGCCCTTCCGTAGACCGCCCAGGCGATGGTGGCGACCCTGCGGCCGATCAGGGTTTCGGGAGGATCGTCGGTGGCCCGGATCGCCACGTCCGCATCGCGCTTCGACAGGTTCAGGGCCTGATTGGCCAGCACCACGTCGAGCCGCATCTCGGGATTGGCCTTGATGAACCGGGCGAAGATGTGGGTCAGCAGGTGAACCAGCAGGGTGTCGTTGGTGGTCACCCGCAATTCGCCCGCAGGGGACACGGCCTGGCCCGCGAGCTTGCGGGTGAAGGTGGTGACGTTCTCGTCCATCTGCTCGGCCAGCATGGTCATCTCCTCCCCGGCGGGAGTGAGCACGTAGCCCGTGCGGTGCCGCTCGAAGAGCTTGACCCCGAGATTGTCCTCCATCTGCCCGAGACGCCGGAACACGGTGGAATGGTTGATGCCCAGGCGCTCGGCCGCTCCGGCGAGGCCATTGGCTTCGGCAATGATCTTCACCAGCCGGAAATCGTCCCAATCAAGATGCTGCTGCTTCGACATTCATGCATCCGTGCAATAGGAGCAGTGCAAACGTAGCACTAGCTTTGCAAAAAAGAAAGAATATCGTCTGACTGCATTCACCCGCAACGGGTCGGTTCCGCAGCCTGACGTTCCAATGGCCCCAGGAAAGCTCCGATCTCGTGAAGCAACCCTTAATGAGGAGGTCCTGATGACCAAGGTTCTGGTGCTGTATTATTCATCCTGGGGGCATATTGAGCAAATGGCTTATGCCGCAGCGGAAGGCGCCCGCGAGGCCGGAGCCGACGTGGTGGTCAAGCGCGTGCCCGAGCTCGTTCCCGCGGAGGTGGCCCAGGCCGCCCATTACAAGACCGACCAGAAGGCTCCCGTCGCCACCGTCGACGAGCTTCCCGACTACGACGCCATCATCTTCGGCACGCCGACCCGCTACGGCACCATGACGGCGCAGATGAAGAACTTCCTCGACCAGACCGGCGGCCTCTGGGCGAAAGGGCGCCTCATCGGCAAGGTGGGCTCGGTCTTCACCTCAAGCGCCACCCAGCATGGGGGCCAGGAGGCCACGATCCTCACCACCCTGCCGGTTCTCCTCCACCACGGCATGGTGGTGGTGGGCCTGCCCTATTCCTACCAGGGCCAGTCGGGGGTGGACCAGATCAGGGGCGGCTCGCCCTACGGCGCATCCACCGTCGCAGGCGGCGACGGCTCCCGCCAGCCCACCGAGATCGACCTCGACGGCGCCCGCTACCAGGGCCGGCACGTGGCCCAGATCGCCGCGAAGCTGGCGGCGAAGGAGGGGCCAGTCGGCTAGGGGCGGTCGTTACTCCTTCCCCTTTGCTTCGCTCCGGCCGATCCGCAGGACCGGCGGAATGACATGGCGGGTGTGACGTCGAAGGTCTGGCGTGGTGTCGCCCCCACCGCGCCAGGGTTTCCACGTCCTCAGCGGGTCCGGAAATGCGGGCGGGGCGGATCACCGCTCCGCGGCGGCGCGTCGGAGGCGGTCGTTGATGGCTTCGCCGAGACCCGTTTCCGGAACCGGGCCCACCGCGATGATCTGCGCCCCTGAGGCGTCGAGCCGTCTCAGATAGGAGAACAGATGGGCGGCGGCCTCCCTGAGGCTGCCGCTCGGGCTGAGGTTCAGGCGCGCCCGGGCGTTCTCAGCGTTCCGCAGGGCTTCGGGCCCGAACAGCAGGGCGGCCTCGCCGGGTTCCACCGCGACTGCGTTCAGCCGCACCCGGGCCCGGGGCGCGTAGTGGGAGGCCAGCATCCCCGGCGCGAGGGGGCTGGAGCCCCCCTCGGAGGCGGTTTCGAGCCTTTGCCCGATCAGCGCTTCGATCGCCTCCCGCGGCACGCCACCGGGGCGGAGCAGGCGCGGCGCTCCGCCGAGGCAGGCGACGATGGTCGATTCGACCCCCACCTCCGCCGGGCCCCCGTCGAGCACCGCATCGATGCGCCCGTCCAGGTCCCCCAGCACGTGCTCCGCCTCGGTCGGGCTGACCCGCCCGGAGCGGTTGGCCGAAGGAGCCGCGACGGGCCGGCCTGCCTGTTCCAGAAGGGCATGGGCGAGGGGATGGGCCGGCACCCGCAGGGCCACGCTGTCGAGGCCCGCCCGGGCGAGGTCGGAGATGGTGCAGGTGGGGGCCGCCGGCACCACGAGGGTCAGCGGGCCGGGCCAGAAGGCCCGTGCCAGACGCCGGGCCGTCTCATCGAAAAACCCCTGGATTTGTGCGGATTCGACGCTGCTCACATGGGCGATCAGGGGGTTGAAGCTCGGGCGCTCCTTGGCCGCGTAGATGCCCGCCACCGCCGCCGCATTCGTGGCGTCGGCCCCCAGGCCGTAGACCGTCTCCGTGGGGAAGGACACGAGGCCGCCGCCGCGCAGGATCGCCGCCGCCCGGGCAAGACCCGCCTCGTCGGCCGCCAGGCGTTCGGTTCCCGCCATTGACCCGTGATCGTTCACGTCTAAACTATCCCTCGCCCCAAGGGGATTGACCAAGGGCGGGTTTATAGGCGCAGGGATACGCGTCAATATCAAAGCCGCCTGCTTGCACGAGGAAACGCCATGACCTACCGCGCCCCGGTCTCCGACATCGCCTTTACCATGCGGCACGTGGCGGGTCTCGACCGCGCCCTTGCGGACGGCGTCTATGGCGACCTCTCCGCCGATCTCGTCGGGACGATCCTGGAGGAGGCGGGCCGCTTCGCCAACGACGTGATCGCGCCCCTCAACCGCGAGGGCGACAGGCATGGGGCGACGCTCGAGGACGGCGTCGTCACCTCCGCGCCGGGCTGGAAGGAGGCCTACCGGGCCTGGACGGAAGCCGGCTGGAATGCGCTTCCGGGTCCAGTGGAGTATGGCGGGCAGGGGCTTCCAACCCTGCTGAACTCCGCCTGCGTCGAGATGTGGAACTCCGCCTCCATGGCCTTCGGCATCGGCCCGGTGCTGACCGCCGGCGCCATCGAGGCGCTGGCCGCCCATGCGTCCGAGGACCTGAAGGCGCGCTATCTCGAAAAGCTCGTGTCCGGCGAATGGACCGCCACCATGAACCTGACGGAGCCGCAGGCGGGCTCCGACCTTGCGGCCCTGCGCTCCCGCGCCGAGCCCGCCGGGAACGGGGCCTACCGGATCACCGGCCAGAAGATCTTCATCACCTACGGCGAGCACGATCTCACCGACAACATCATCCACCTGGTGCTGGCGCGCCTGCCCGATGCGCCTCACGGCACCCGCGGCATCTCCCTGTTCCTGGTGCCGAAGGTGCTGCCGGACGGGGCGCGCAACGACGTGCGCTGCCACTCCCTCGAGCACAAGCTCGGCATCCATGCCTCGCCCACCTGCACCATGATCTTCGGCGACCGGGGCGGCGCCCTCGGCTGGCTCGTGGGCGAGGAGAACCGGGGCCTCGCCTGCATGTTCACCATGATGAACAACGCGCGCCTCGCGGTGGGCCTCCAGGGCGTCGCCATCGCGGAGCGCGCCTACCAGCAGGCGCTGGCCTATGCGGGCGAGCGCCGGCAGGGGCGCGCCATCGGGGCGGCGGAGGGCATGAGCGCCATCCTCCAGCACCCGGACGTGCAGCGCAATCTCCTGACCATGAAGGCCCTCACCGCCGCCTCCCGGGCCATCTGCTACATGACCGCCGAGGCCATCGACCGCGCTCATCTGGAGCCCGATGCGGCGGCCCGCAGGAAGGCCCATGAGCGCGCCTCCCTGCTGACCCCGGTGGCCAAGGCCTTCTCCACCGACGTGGGCATGGAGGTGGCCTCCCTCGGCGTGCAGGTCCATGGGGGCATGGGCTTCATCGAGGAGACCGGCGCGGCGCAGCATTACCGCGACGCGCGCATCGCGCCGATCTACGAGGGCACCAACGGCATCCAGGCCATCGATCTCGTCACCCGCAAGCTGCCCCTCTCGGGCGGCGAGACCGTGCGGGCGCAGATCGCCGCCATGCGGGCCACGGTGGCGCGGGTCATGAAGGAGGGCACGCCCGCCTTCGGGGCCGCCGCCCCGCGCCTGCGCGACGCCGTCGAGAGCCTGGACCGGGCCACGAGCCACCTGCTCCAGTCGCTTTCCTCCAACGCCGCCGGCGAGGCGCTCGCCGGCGCGACCCCGTACCTTCGCCTCTTCGCCCTCGCGCAGGGCGGCGCCGCGCTGGCGGAGGCGGCGCTTGCCGCAAACGCCCTCGCCAAGGGAGGCGACGGAGACCCGGCCCATGGGGGCCGCATCGCGCTGTGCCGCTTCTTCGCCGAGAACATCGCCGTGGGCGCGAAGGGATTGGAGGACATCGTCCTGAGCGGCGCGGGCTTCCTGCAGGACGCAAATCTGGCATTGGCGGGCTGACATCATGAGTCTCAAAGGCAAGACCCTCTTCATCACCGGCGCCTCCCGGGGCATCGGCCTCGCCATCGGCCTTCGCGCCGCGCGGGACGGGGCGAACGTGGTCATCGCGGCCAAGACCGCCGAGCCCCATCCCAAGCTCCCCGGCACCATCTACACGGCGGCGGCGGAGATCGAGGCCGCGGGCGGCCGGGCCCTGCCCCTGCTGGTCGACGTGCGCGACGAGGAGGCGGTGAAAGGGGCCATCGGCAAGGCGGCCGAGACCTTCGGCGGCCTCGACATCGTGGTGAACAACGCCAGCGCCATCAGCCTCACGCCGACGCCGCAGACCGACATGAAGCGCTTCGACCTGATGCACCAGATCAACACGCGCGGCACCTACATGGTGTCCAAGTACGCGATCCCGCATCTGGAGAAGGCCGGGAACCCGCACATCCTCATGCTCTCGCCGCCCCTCGACTTCACGGAGAGGTGGTTCGCGCCGCACCTGGCCTATTCGCTGGCGAAATACGGCATGAGCCTGTGCGTGCTGGGCCTGTCCGGCGAGCTGCGGGGGAGAGGCATCGCGGTCAACGCCCTGTGGCCCCGCACCACCATCGCCACAAGCGCCGTGAAGAACCTGCTCGGCGGCGACCAGATCGTGCAGGCGAGCCGCACCCCGGAGATCCTGGCCGATGCGGCCCACGCGATCTTCCTCAAGCCCGCGAAAGGCTTCACGGGCCAGTTCCTCATCGACGACGTTTTCCTCCACGGGGAGGGCGTGCGCGACTTCGAACGATACCGCGTCGATCCCTCGAAACCCCTCATGCCGGACTTCTTCGTGCCAGAGGATACGCCGCCGCTGCCGCACTCGGCATAAGGCGGCGCGGCTTGGCGATGGATTCCCTTCCCCTCCGCTACTCTCCGGCCGGGGATGACACTGTTGAATTGCCCCTGTGTCATTCCCCATTGGGACGCAGCGGAAAGGACGCGCATCCATTGACATGCAACCCGGCTCCATGGATTCCCCATCCTGTCCGGTAGCTTCGCCAATTCCCGCAGGGATGATATGGGTGGGGCGGAAATGACGGATGGCGTGAAAGAGCGGAGACACGGATGATTCTGATCCACAGGCCGGCGGAGGTCACGGGGCCTCTCGGGGATTCCCTCGACCGTTCCATCCTGCGGCCCGGCGAGGCGATTCCCGACGACGCCCTGTGGATCGACCTGATCGAGCCGACCCGGGAGGAGGACCGGCTCGTGGAGGCGCATCTCAGCATCCAGATTCCCACCCGGGAGGAGATGGCCGACATCGAGCCCTCCGAGATCCTCTATCACGAGAACAACGCCCGCTACATGACGGCCCGCGTCCTGTGCCACTCGGAGACGGACACCCCTAAACTCATCGACGTGTCCTTCATCCTGACCGAAAAGGCCCTGGTGACCGTGCGCTACGACGAGCCGCGCTCCTTCAGCATGTTCATGAGCCGCGCCGGCAAGCCCGGCGGCTGCCGGCACCAGCCGGAGGCGGTGCTCGACGGCCTCATCGAGACCATCATCGACCGCGCCGCCGAGATCCTCGGCATGGTCGGGACGCGCATCGACCGCCTGTCGCACGGGATCTTCGACAACGGCCGCCAGGGAAGCCGCCGCGCCGCCTCCTTCCGGGCGGCGCTCAAATCCATCGGCCGCAAGGGCGACATCATCTCCAACGTGCGCGAGAGCATGGTGTCGGTGGAGCGCCTGCTGCTGTTCCTCTCGGCCAGCATGCCCCGGCCCCAGAAGGCGCGGGGCTACCAGGCGGAATGGCGCACGGCGCTTCGCGACGTGCAGTCCATCGAGGAGCACGCCACCTTCCTGTCCAACAAGGTCCAGTTCCTGCTCGACGCGACGCTGGGCCTCGTCACCATCGAGCAGAACGACATCATCAAGATCTTCTCGGTCATGTCGGTGATCTTCCTGCCGCCCACCCTGGTGTCGTCCATCTATGGCATGAACTTCAAGCTCATGCCGGAGCTGGAATGGCAATACGGCTACCTCTGGGCCATCCTCCTCATCATCCTGGCCGCGGTGCTGCCCTATGTATTCTTCCGGTGGAAGCGGTGGCTCTAAGGCCGTCACTTGCAGCCGCCTCCCGCCATGGCCGGCCTTGTGCCGGGCATGACGACGATATCGGAGAAACGCCCATGTGCGGACGCTATGCCATCACCCTGCCGCCCGACACCTATCGGGAGTTCTTCGGCTACCCGGAGCAGCCGAATTTTCCGCCGCGCTACAACGTGGCTCCGACCCAGCCGGTGCCTATCGTCACCGAGGACAAGGGCGAGCGGCATTTCAGGCTGGTGCGCTGGGGCTTCCTGCCCGGCTGGGTGAAGGACCCGAAGGATTTTCCCCTGGTCATCAACGCGCGGGGCGAGACTCTGGACACCAAGCCGACCTTCAAGGCGGCGCTCAAGCGCCGCCGCTGCGTCTTCCTGGCCGACGGCTTCTACGAGTGGCGGCGGCAGGGGCGCGAGAAGGCCCCGTTCCTGATCCGCCCGCAGGGCCGCGGGCCCATGCCCCTCGCCGGGCTGTGGGAGACCTACAGCGACCCCAGCGGCGGCGAGATCGACACCGCCGCCATCGTGACCACCGACGCCAACGGCACCCTGTCGGCCGTGCACGAACGCATGCCCGTGATCCTGTCGCCGGAGGATATCGGCGCATGGCTCGACGTGAGCGACGAGCGCGCCGACGTGATGCGCCTCGTGCGGCCCTGTCCCGACGACTGGCTCGACATGGTTCCGGTCTCCAGCCGCGTCAACAAGGTCGCCAACGACGACGCCGGTCTGCTGGAACCCCTGAGCGCGCCCGAGGCCGCGCCGGTTCAGGAGTCGAAGCCCAAGGCGAAGAAGCCCTTGTCCAGCGACGAGGACGATCAGGGGCGGCTGCTCTGAACACCCGCGCCGTAAAGCAAAGGCCAAGTATCGCACGCGTTCATAGCACGGGATCGACCCTGGATATCTTCCCGTCGCAAGACATGATCCCCAACAGGGTGAAAATTTGCACCGTGCTGGAAATACTTTCGCGACGATAACCCGAATGAACGATGCCCCCTTCTTAATCTCCTATCTTCAGGCTGCTTGGCCGCAGGAAATCCATTTGACGGATATTCCTGCAAGGCGTGTGATCTCTCCATCTATGCGTGTGGGAAACGGCGCCGACCGCTGTTGATGAACCGGCCCGCCGCACGGGGCAAAGAGCGGATGCCCGGTATGACCCTTGGGGTCTGCTCCCGGTTCCGCAAAACGGAAAGGATCACGCGATGGCACGGCTGGTCGGAGGTCCCGGAAACCAAACGCTGACCGGAATTGAGAACGAGGTTAACCACCTTTTCGGCGATACGGACGTGACTGTCCGCTTCTTCAGGGGCGGGAACGATACCCTGCTGGGTGGGGACTACACGAGCAACATCCTCGTCGGCGATGTCGGCGGTTCGATGAACTTCTCCACCGGTGGGCGCGACAGCCTCACCGGCGGTCTCGACTCCCTCAATATCCTGTTCGGGGATGCCGCCGAGACGATGTATGCCTCGGTCGGCGGCCGCGACACCCTCACGGGCGGCCTCGGGGGCACCAACGAGCTTTACGGCGACGCCTACGAGATGATCCTGTCGTGGGGCGGGAACGACATTCTCACGGTCGGGGCAGGGGCAGGGAATATTCTCCACGGCGACGCCGCCATCATGAGCGACTCCGTCGGCGGGAACGACACCCTTCGGGGCATAGGGGGACTCCCCCACACCAACCTGTTCTTCGGCGACGCCCGCACCATGACCTCCTCCCTGGGCGGGCGCGACGATCTCGTGGGCGGGGCCGGCGCCCGCACCGACAACCAGCTCTACGGCGATGCGGAAACCATGGCTTTCTCCATGGGCGGCAACGACACCGTCACGGGCGGGGCGGGGGCTCGCACCAACACTCTCCATGGCGATGCCCATACCCTGACCGAGTCCAGGGGCGGCAACGACCACGTGGTGGGCGGAGGGTCCTATGACGACGTGCTGTATGGCGACGGATTCAGGCTGATTTCCTCCCAAGGCGGCAACGACACCGTTACGGCGAGGACCTCCCTAAGCAACTCCCTTTACGGCGACGCCTTCGAGATGGTGGGCTCCTCCCGAGGCGGGAACGACACCCTCACAGGGGCGAGCGCCGGGGGCAATACGCTCGTCGGCGACGCCAGCATCGGCCAAGAGGGCGTCACGGGAGGGGCTGACCGTCTCGTGAGCGCCGCCGGAGTCGCGGACCAGATGTGGGGCGACTTCCAGGAGGGAGACGGCACGGGCGGCCGCGACCGATTCGTCTTCGGCGAGGGCAATGGACGGGATTCCATCTACGACTTCGAAAAGAGGCGTGACCTCATCGAGCTGGACGGGATCGAAGGGATCGAGACCTTCGGGGATCTGGACATTCGGACCGTGGACACCAACAACGACAACATCGCCGACAGCAGCGTGATCGGATTCGGCGGCAACGGCAGCGTGATGGTCTACAACGTCACCAACCTGGCGGCGCGCGACTTCCTCATCCATGCGTGAGGCCGGCGAGACCCGTTCCAGGCCGGGTTACCGGCGGCGGGCGGATTTTTTCGCCACGTCCTTGCGCAGGATGCCGACCACTTCGAGGTGCGGCGAGTGCTTGAACTGGTCGACGGGGGTGACCCGCTCCAGGCGGTAGCCGCCGCCCATGAGGATCGCCGCATCGCGGGCGAAGGTGGCGGCGTCGCAGGAGACGCTGACCACCAGCGGCACCTTCGAGGCGGCGAGCTGCGCGGCCTGCGCCTCCGCTCCGGCGCGGGGCGGGTCCACCACCACGGCGTCGAAGAGGTTGAGTTCGGGGGTGAGGAGGGGGCGGCGGAAGAGGTCGCGCGCTTCGGTGGAGATCCGCCGCAGGCCCTGCGCGCCCCGCGCCGCCTTGTCGAGGGCCGCCATGGAGCCGTTGTCGTATTCGACCGCGTGAACCTCCGAGCGCTCCGCGAGCCTCAAGGAGAAGGGGCCGCTTCCGGCAAACAGGTCCGCCACGCGCCTGGAGCCCTCGCAGGCCTGCGTCACGAGGGCCGCCAGGGTCTCCTCCCCGAGCCGCGTCGCCTGCAGGAACGACCCGGCGGGCGGCACCACGAGGGCGCGGCCCATGAGGATCGCCGGAGGGCGGCGCTCCACCACCACGTCGCCGTGGATCGACAGGCGCGACAGGTCGAGGCCTGCCGCAAGATCGATGAGGCCGAGGCGCTCCCGGTCCTTCAGGGGACCGTGCCCGCGCACGTCCACGTCGAGGCCAGTCCGGGTCGCGGTGATCTGGATGTCGAGGGGTTTTCGCGCGGCCTTCAGGTGCTCGCCGATGGCGCGCGCCACCGCGGGAGCGCGCTCCCTCAGGGCGGGCTCCGCGATGGGGCAGAAGGCGATCTCGACGATCTCGTGGCTGCGCGCCGCCATGTAGCCCGTGCGGGGCGCACGCTCCGGGAAGCGCACATGCAGGGTCAGGCGCCGCCGCCCCTCGCCATGGGCGTCGATGAGCGGCTCCACCGGGGCCTCGACGCGCGCCTGCCTGAGGGTGTGGACCAGGGTCTGGTGCTTCCAGGATTGGTAGAAGCCGTGCTTCATGTGCTGCGTGGCGCAGCCGCCGCACCTGTCGAAATAGGGGCAGAACGGCGTCTCGCGCTCGGGCGAGGCGGTCTCGACGCTGATGAGGTTTGCGTGCGATCCGTCCCGCTCGATGGCGACCCTTTCGCCCGGCAGCACCTTGGGCACGAAGACGGGGCCCGCTGCGCCCTCGGCGATGCCGTCGGCCCTGGCGCCGAGGCGGGTGATCGTCACCTGTTCAGTCACGGTGCGCTCCCAGCAGAAACTCGCGATTGCCGTCCCCGCCCGCGATAGGCGAGGGGATGAGGCCCAGCGGCGTGAAGCCGAGGGACGCCACGAAGGCGGTCATGCCCTCGCACACCTCGCGGTGCACCGCCTCGTCGCGCACGATCCCCTTCTTCACGCGCTCGCGCCCGGCTTCGAACTGCGGCTTGACGAGAACGGCGAGGGCCGCGCGGGGTTTCAGCCTTGCGACCGCGGCGGGCAGGACGAGCCTGAGGGAGATGAAGCTCACGTCGCTCACCAGAAGATCCGCCGGCTGCGGGACGAGGGCGGCGTTCAGGGAGCGGGCATCCGTGCCCTCCAGGTTGGTCACGCGGGCATCCTCCGCCACTTTTGCGTGAAGCTGGCCGCGGCCCACGTCCACCGCATAGACATGGGCCGCGCCGCGCCCGAGCAGCACCTCCGTGAAGCCCCCGGTGGATGCGCCGATGTCGAGGCATATGCAGCCCGCCGGGTCGATGCAAAACGCGTCCAGGGCCGCCGCCAGCTTGACGCCGCCGCGGGAGACGTAAGGGTGGGGCTGCCCGGCGCTGATCAGGGCCTCGTCGGGCACCGGCTCGGAGGCCTTGCGCAGGGTGGCGCCGTTCACCGTGACGAGGCCCGCCGCGATGGCCTCCTGCGCCCGGGCGCGGCTTTCAAAGAAGCCGCGCTCGACCAGAACCACATCGGCGCGTCTGCGGGTCATGCCATCCTCAAGCTTATGTGAAGCCCCGTTCCGCCGGGAAGCCGGAACAAACAACCGCCACGGTCATCTCCGTTCGGAGCCTGAACGCAAACAAGCCGGAGCGAATTCATGATCAACCGCCGCCATCTCCTAACGGGAGCAGCCCTGCTCGCCACCAGCGCTGCCATCCCGCGCGCCTGGGCGCAAGCCCCCTCCGGCCCCTTCAAGCTCGACCCCCTGCCTTACGCGCCGTCCAAGAACGAGCCGCATATCGACGCCCAGACCATGGAGCTTCACTACGGCAAGCACCATGCGTCCTACGTGAACAACCTCAACACGGCGCTTGGCCAGAACGCCGAGGCGGCCAGGATGCCCCTCCACGAGATGCTGGCAAAGCTCGGCCAGGTGCCGGAATCCATCCGCGCCACCATCCGCAACAGCGGCGGGGGACACGCCAACCACACCATGTTCTGGCAGATCATGGGCGGGTCCGGGGGCGAGCCCTCCGGCGATCTCAGGAGCGCCATCGACCGGGATCTCGGCGGATTCCAGAAGTTCCAGGCGGATTTCAACCTTGCGGGCGAGCGCCAGTTCGGCTCCGGCTGGGTGTTCGTCACCGTGGAGCGGGACGGCCGGCTCGCCCTCACGTCCAGGCCCAACCAGGACACGCCGCTGATGGACGGCAAGCTCGTGCTCATGGGCAACGACGTGTGGGAGCACGCCTATTACCTGAAATACCAGAACCGCCGCGCCGATTACCTGAAGGCGTGGTGGAACGTGCTCGACTGGGGCCGCATCGGCGAGCGCTACGCCGCCGCCAGGGCGGGAACGCTCACGGTCTGAGCGGCTCAGGCCCGCGCGGCCTTGTGGGTCATCTCCTGGCCCAGGGCCTCGAACACCTTGGCCACGATGCCGGCCGCATCGAGGCCGGCCCGGGCATACATGCGCTCCGGCTTGTCGTGGTCCTGGTAGACATCGGGCAGCACCATGGAGCGCACCTTCACGGGGCCCCGGTCGAGGGCGCCCCGGTCGGAGAGAAGCTGCAGCACGTAGGAGCCGAAGCCGCCCACGGAGCCCTCCTCCACGGTGACGAGCACCTCGTGGTCACGGGCGAGCCGCAGGATCAGCTCCTCGTCGAGGGGCTTGGCGAAGCGGGCGTCGGCCACCGTGGTCGAGAGGCCGCGCGCCTCCAGGTCCTCGGCGGCCTTCAGGGCCTCGGCGAGGCGCGTGCCCAGGGACAGGATGGCGATGCGCTCGCCCTCGCGCAGGATGCGGCCCCGGCCGATGGGGAGCGGCACGCCCCGTTCGGGCATGTCGACCCCCACGCCCTCGCCGCGCGGGTAGCGGAACGCGATGGGGCCGCTGTCATGGGCGGCGGCGGTGGCCACCATGTGCACCAACTCCGCCTCGTCGGCGGCGGCCATCACCACCATGTTGGGCAGGCATCCGAGATAGGCCACGTCGAAGGAGCCCGCATGGGTCGCCCCGTCCGCCCCCACGAGGCCCGCCCGGTCGAGGGCGAAGCGCACGGGCAGGTTCTGGATCGCCACGTCGTGCACCACCTGGTCGTAGGCCCGCTGCAGGAAGGTGGAGTAGATGGCGCAGAAGGGCTTGTAGCCCTCTGTCGCCAGGCCGGCCGCGAAGGTCACCGCATGCTGCTCGGCGATGCCCACGTCGAAGGTGCGGGCGGGGAATTCCTTGCCGAAGAGATCGATCCCGGTGCCGGACGGCATGGCGGCGGTGACGGCCACGATCCTGTCGTCCCTGGCCGCCTCCTTAGCCAGGCTCTCGCCGAACACCTTGGTGTAGGCGGGCGCGTTGGCCTTGGCCTTGGTCTGGGCCCCGGTCACCACGTCGAAGGTGACGACGCCGTGATACTTGTCGGTGGCCGCCTCCGCGGGCGCGTAGCCCTTGCCCTTCTGGGTCACCACATGGACCAGGATCGGGCCGGTGCCGGAATCCCTCACGTTCTTGAGGATCGGCAGCAGGTGGTCGAGGTTGTGCCCGTCGATGGGGCCCACGTAATAGAAGCCCAGCTCCTCGAACAGGGTGCCGCCGGTCCAGAACCCGCGGGCGAATTCCTCGGCCCGCTGGGCCTTCTGGTAGAAGAACTTCGGCAGCTTCTTGGCCAGCTGCTTGGCGGTCTCGCGCAGGCCCAGATAGGCGCCGCCGGAGACGAGGCGGGCGAGGTAGGACGACATGGCCCCCGTGGGCGGGGCGATCGACATGTCGTTGTCGTTGAGAATGACGATGAGGCGCGAATGCATGGCGCCGGCGTTGTTCATGGCCTCATAGGCCATGCCGGCCGACATGGCCCCGTCGCCGATCACCGCGATCACGTTGTTGTCCCGGCCGTCCAGGTCCCGCGCCACGGCCATGCCGAGGCCCGCCGAGATCGAGGTGGAGGAATGGGCCGCGCCGAAGGGGTCGAACTCGCTCTCGGAGCGCCGGGTGAAGCCCGACAGCCCGCCCGGCTGGCGCAGGGTCCGGATGCGGTCGCGGCGGCCGGTGAGGATCTTGTGGGGATAGGCCTGGTGGCCCACGTCCCAGATCAGCCGGTCGCGGGGCGTGTCGAACACGTAATGGATCGCCACGGTCAGCTCGACCACGCCGAGGCCCGCCCCGAGATGCCCGCCGGTGACGGAAACCGCCCCGATGGTCTCCTGGCGCAGCTCGTCCGCCACCTGCCGGAGCTGGTTCTCGGGGAGCTGACGAAGGTCGTGCGGGGTCTTGATGGTGTCGAGGAGGGGTGTGGACAACGGTGCTCCCGCCTGGCGCTCGCAAGGGATCGGATTTCATGCAGATAGGATCGGGAGGGCCCCAGGTCAAACGGCAGGACCTCCCGACTCCTCGGGATACAGGCTATTCGCCCACGTCGAGGGGGGTCGCGCCGGCGGCCTGGCCGTCCGGGCCGAGGGTGATCTTCTCGATTCGCGCCTCGGCCTTCTTCAGGAGCTGCTCGCAATGCTCCCGCAAGGCCACCCCGCGCTCGTGCATGGCGATGGACTCCTCCAGGGGCACGTCGCCGCGCTCGAGACGCCGCACGATCTCGTCGAGTTCGGCCATGGCCTTCTCGAAGGGGAGGGTCTTAATGGAAGGGGTGTTCGTCATGCCGGGTCCGCCAGGTTTCGCTGCGCCGCCATCTCACGACGAGATTGCGGCATTGCTCGGTCGTCGCGCGAGAAGTCTCTGATAGACGAGACCGATGCCGATGAGAACAAGCCCGAGGCCGATAAACGACAGGGCCCGCATCACGCCTTCCAGATTGGCCAGATCGACGATGAACACCTTCAGAACGGCCGCCACGAGATAGACCGCCGAGGCCAGGCGGGCGAAGCGGTTGTCGCGCAGGAGCCCGAAGCCCAGGAGCGCGATGCCGATGGCCAGCAGCGCCACCGAATAGCTCCATTGCTCGCCCTGGGTGAAGCCGCGCCAGATGCCGAGCCGGGGACCGAGGAAAACCCGCCTGATTTCAAGAGCCACATAGGCCCATTGCAGGACGAGGCTGAGGATCGCCGAGGAGAGGGCGTAGAACCGGGGCCTTGCATCCCGTTCGACAAGGGCCAGGGCGGCGGCCAGGAGGCCCGGGAGCAGATAGGCCAGGATCAGGCTGTTGAGGACCACGCCTCCGGAAATCGGGTCATTGGTGAGAAGCGGATTCTCGACAAGCAGGAGCCCGCCCGCCGCGAGGGCGAAGGACGCGATCTTGAAGATCAGGGAGCCCCAGCGATAGACCGGATCGACCCTGCGAAAGTCCAGGCGGGTCAGCAGGATCGCGAAGGCGAGGCTTTCTGTCGCAAGCAGGCCCGCCTCCACGAGGGCGAAGTCGGGCTTCAGCGGATCGCCGCCGTGAACCGCGTGGCGAATCTCGAAGAACACCAGGAAGGCGGCAAAGACGATGCCGAGGCTCTCCGTCAGCTGCACGATCCGGTCGCGGCCCGTCCGCGCGAGCAGGCGGCTCGCCAGGAGGAACGACACCGCGGGAACCCCGTAGCCCCAGAGCAGCCAGTTGAAGATCACCGGGCCGGGATCGCCGCCGACGATGGTGGGGTCCCAGACCAGGCGGGCGGCGATGATCGCCCCGATGGCCCCGACCGCATAGCGCAGGGCTGGGATCGCGGCCCGGTCCGCCACCCAGGCGGTGCCGAGCGCCGCCAGGGCGAAGGCCACGGTGAGCATCCCCTTGTCGAGGGCGAAGGTCAGGCCGAGGGCCAGGGCGGCGAGCGCCGCCGAGGCGGTTGCGCCGAGGGCCAGGCGAACGGCCTGTCCGTCCCGGTCCGGCCGGCGGTCGAGCCAGACGGCGGCGCTGACGAAGCCCAAGGCCAGCACGCCCGCCGCAAGGGCAAAGGACAGGCTGCGCTCGAACTCCGCGATGCGCCAATAGGCCGCCACGAGGGCCAGGAGCGGGCCGATTGTGGCCGCGCCCGCGTACCAGGCGGCGACCGACAGCCTCAGAGCCGGCGAGATCGCCAGGCGGAGCAGGGAAACGCCGGCGATGACGGGCGGGAGCAGGATCGCGAGGGTGAGAAAAAGCCCAAGGGCGTCGGGACGGACTGCGAAGGCGTCCCCGCTCTGGTAGAACAGGTTCTCCGGATCATTCCCGAGCAGGGTCCTGATGGGCCAGACCAGAAGGGACCCGACCGCCAGCAGGGCCGCCCAGGCGGCGGCCGGCGCGCCCGGGGCGAAGCGGAAGCCCGCTCCCAGGAGCACGAGCGCCAGGATGCCGACGAAGACCGGACGGCCGTCGCCTACCAGGGTCGAGGCGGACACGATCACGCCGGAAAGTGCGAAGGCCAGGAGGACGCCGCCGGCCGCAAGGTCAACTCTGGCCTCCTCGTCGGCGGCGCCGCGATAGGGATCGGCCACGAGGAAGAAGGCCGCAAGGGCCGCCTGAAGGGCCACATGGGCCATGGTCGGGAAGGCTCCCGCCCCATCGAGGGCGAAGATCGGCAGACTCCAGAGCAGGGCGCCGATGGCGGCGGCGAGCGCCAGCCAGCGCCAGGGCCGGAAGCGGGCGACCCCGTAGGCGGGCAGCGCCACGAAGGCGAGATAGATCACCAGCGCCCAGGGCTGCGGGCTGTCCGACGAGACCAGAAGCGGGCTCCCCATGGCGCCGAGGAGGCCAAGCGCCGCGAGCGCCGGGCCGTGCAGGGTGGAGGCCACCAGGGTCAGGACCGCGATGAGGCCAAGCAGCACGAAGGCCGTGGCGGGCCCGATCAGCTCATAGAGCGCATAGGCCCCGTAGGCGGTGGCGAAGGCCGTGCAGGTGCCCGCCGCCGTGAGCACGCTCGGCACGTTGGCGCTCGGGATGCCAGGCAGGGCGAAGCCCTGCTCCCGGCGGCGCAGCCATTCGCCGGCCGCGATGAGCGCCAGGGCAAACAAGCCGCCGAGAGCGATGCGCGTGCCGGGGCTGAGCAGGTTCTGCTCGATGGAATAGCGCACGAGGAAGAGCCCGCCGAGCGCCAGCGCCACGCCGCCGACCCAGACCGCCCAGCGGGAGCCCAGCTTCTCCTCGAAATCCGCTCCGCGCGGCGGCTGCGGCGCTGCGGCCGGGATGGGAGGGACTGGCGCGGTCGGGCGCGGCGGCTCGGGCGAAGCCGGTGTGGGGGCGGGCTCCTCGCCGGCGGCTTCGGGAGCCGGGGGCGTTTCGGAGATCGGAGAAGCAGCGGGTGCGGCGGAAGCGGGTGGCGCAGCGGCCGGGGCCGCCTGAGCGTTCTTCAGCAGGCGCAGGTCGATCTCGAGAGCATTGACCCGCTCGCGAAGGACCTCAATCTCACGGCGCCCCGAGAACCGGCGTGACAGGCCTATAACGGCGACGATGCCGAAGAGAATGACCAGGGGACCGAGATCGAAGAGAATGGAGACGATGAAAAAGATCAGGTCCACGGAAGGCCTCACGGATGCAGATCCGGGACGGCCAAACTGGAGACAGGCTAGTCCCTATGGCCAAGCTGTAACATAAAGGGCGTGCCCTCCATAGCCTCCGCCCCCCGGCCGATGGCGCGCACCGCATCCACCATCCGGCCCCCGCGTCCGAGCACGTCGTCGGCAAGGGCGACGAAGCGGGCGTTGGGCGTCGCCGTGGGGGAGGCGCGGCGTAAGGACCGGGCGATCTCGTGTTCGTCCCGCTCCGGCGCCAAGGCGCAGGCGGCGATGAAGGCCCCGGCGGTGGAGCGGCTGATCCCGGCCCAGCAATGGAACACCAGGGGGCTCTCCCGCCCCCAGGCGCGCACGAAGGCGAGCAATTGCTCGATATGGTCCGAGGCCGGCAGGATGTGCCCGTCGAGGGGCTCCACGATGTCGCTGACGCCGATGAACAGGTGGTTGCCCGCCAGGATCGTGGCGGGCCGCTCCACCGCCGAGCCCACGTTGATGAGGGTGATCACATGGCTCGCCCGCGTCTCGGCGACCGTATGGTGCAGGCGGGAGAGGGGGCAGACGTGAAGGGTGGGCATGGCCGCGGTCCTGATGGGTCCGGCAGGTTATCCGATTCGCGCCGCCCGATCACCGCGACGGGGCCGCGGCCGCCAGGACTTCCTCGCGGTAGCGGCTTTCCGCCTCGGCCACGGGCCAGGGTTCGAGGAAGGCCTTGACCGTGCGGGGCAGGGGGCCCGGCCTGCCGAAGAACCTGACCGCCTCCTCGCGGCCGAAGCCCGCCAGATGGGTGGCTTCGAGATAGGCCGCCTGCCGATCCGCCCCCTTGATGAAGCGCTTGAGCGCCGCCGTGGGCTGGGCGGGCAGGCCGAAATGGATGTGGATCGCCCCCAGGAGCCCCGCCTCGATGGATTTGTACGCGTCGCCGATCACCGCCTTGAACGGCGAGATGATGTCGCCGATCACGTATTCCGGCGCGTCGTGCAGGAGCACCGCGAGCCGGGTCGCCTGCGGCATCGCCGGATCGAGGTGGCCCGCGATGGCGTCCACCAGCAGGCTGTGCTGCGCCACGGAGAAGATGTGGGCCCCTTCCGTCTGCCCGTTCCAGCGGGCCACCCGGGCGAGGCCGTGGGCGATGTCGTCGAGCTCCACGTCAAGGGGCGAGGGGTTCAGCAGGTCGAGGCGCCTGCCGGAGAGCATCCGCTGCCAGACGCGGGGTTCCCTGGGCATCAGCGCCCCTCGGCCAGGCGCGCGCATTCCGCGTGGCGAAAGCAGCCCGTGAGGTGGTCGTTCGCCATGCCCACCGCCTGCATGAAGGCATACACGATGGTGGGGCCGACGAAGTTGAACCCCTGGGCCCTGAGGGCCTTCGAGATGCGCCGGGACACGTCGGTCTCCGGCTGCACCTCGCTGCGGCTTTTCAGGTTGTTCTGGATCGGGCGGCCGTCGATGAAATCCCACAGGAAATGCGAGAAGCCGCCGCGCTCCTGGATGGCGAGCCAGGCCCGCGCGCCGGCGATGGTCGCCTCGATCTTGGCGCGGTTGCGCACGATGCCCGCATCGAGCATCAGCGCCTCCACATGGGCCTGATCGAAACGGGCGATCACGGCCGGGTCGAAGCCCGCGAAGGCCCGCCGGAAGTTGTCGCGCTTCCTCAGGATGGTGATCCAGGACAGCCCGGCCTGGAACCCGTCGAGGATCAGCTTCTCGAACAGGGCGCGGTCGTCGAACTCCGGCACGCCCCATTCGGTGTCGTGATAGGCCACATAGAGGGGATCGGCGCCGGGCCACCAGCAGCGGGTCTTCTGGTCGGGGTGAAGGATCAATCCGTCGGTCATGGCTGAGGTGTAGCGGGCCGGCTCGAAAACGGGAAGAGCACCCGCGGGACGATGCAGACACATCGGAGGAGTGCGCGCTTTTCCCCTCCCCCTTGCGGGGAGGGGTAGGGGTGGGGGTGGTGCGGCTGGGTGAGGCGATGAGAGAGTGAGGCGCTCATCCCCTCTCCCGTGTGGGAGAGGGGCAGGGGTTGAGGGCAGGACGCTTGTTCAGTAAAGCGCCGACACTTCCGCTCACAACGGCCTGCGCTCTGTTCGGAGAGGGCCTTCCCTCACCCCTACCCCTCTCCCACACGGGAGAGGGGAAGCGCTGTAGCGACCTTCGAGCCTCTCACTCGATGAGCAGAGCTTCGACCCTGCGACCCCCACCCTCAATCCCTCCCCGCAAGGGGGAGGGAAGATGCGCCTCTCACGCCTGCCGTTCCGCTCCCCTGGCGTCGACCAGATCCGCCATGTCCCGCGAGGCGTCGTCCTCCGCCTGGCGCAATCCCGCCGAGACGCCCCGGCGATCCGCCTCAGAGCGGTTCTGGCTGACCTTCCACTTGCCTTCGATCCGGCTGATCTCGATCTCGATCCCGACGATGCCCTTGATCTGCGCCGCCACGAAGGGGGCGGGCGCGTCGTCCACGGCCCAGGGCTCCGCCCGCGCCGATTCCCGGAGCGCCGTCAGGGCGGAGATCTGCCGCAGCAGCCAGTCGGGGTCGTCCATGATCCGCATCCGCCCATAGGCCTGCACCATGGCGTAGTTCCAGGTCGGCACCACCTTGCCGTGCTCGCGCTTGGCCTCGTACCAGGAGGGGGTGATGTAGGCCTGCGCCCCCTGGAACACCACGAGGGCCTCCTGATCCGGGTCGAAGTCCCGCCACTGGGCGTTGGCCCGGGAAAGATGCCCCTTCAGGGTGCCCAGGGGCGAGGCCTGGGGCTCCAGCACGAAGGGGATGGGGTTGGCGAGAAGCCCGCCGGGTCCCGCGGTCACGAGGAGCCCGAGCGGGTGCGCCCCGATCAGCGCGTGCTGAACCTCGAGGCGGTCTTCGCGGAAATGCGGCGGCTGATACATGGGAGGTCCTGTGGCGTCGCCGGAATCTGCCTCAACCCCGGCCGCAAGACCAATCAATAATGCCGATCCCGTCCATCACGCGGGCCGATCGGCGCCCGGAACCGGAAAGCCGATCCAGGCGGGCTTTTCCAGGGTGACCGGGATACCCCCGGCCCGGATCGTCTCCCCGGCCGAAAGCGCGTCCGCCGCCCGGTCGAGGCGGATCATGAGCAGGCCCCGGCCCTCGGCGCCCGTGCCGGTCTTGCCGAGGACCTTGCCGCCGGCCATGACCTCGACCCCCGCCTCCGCCGCAAAGCCCCCCTCGTAGAGGGCGGGCACGATGCGGGTCCGGGCCGTGCCCCGGTGCTGCATGCGGGAGACCACCTCCTGGCCCACATAGCAGCCCTTGTCGAAATCGACCCCCTGCAGTTGGTCCATCAGGGCCTCGTGCGGGAAGGCGTCGCCGAACAGGAAGTCCCGGCCGCCCTCCGGCACGCCGAGCGCGATGCGGCGGGCGTGGTAGGCCTCGGCCGGGTCCGCAGCGAACTCCGCCGCATCCGCCGCCGCCACGACGGCCCGCCAGCCCAGGTCCGCCAGGCGGGGATCCCCCGCCACGAGCCCGGCTTCGTCGGCGGGTCCGGGGGCGTCCCAGCCGGCCGCCACCGCGAGGGTGTCGGACAGGTCCTCGATCGCCACCTTGGCCCGCAACTTGTAGAAGCCGAGGCGCTTGGCGAGGTCGGGCGCATGGACCTTGAGCGCATCGAGATAATATCCGCCGCCGATGTCGGGGGGCGCCTGGAACAGGATGAAGTCGAACAGGATCTTGCCCTGAGGCGTGAGCAGCGCGCCGAAGCGCGCCTGCGCCGGCGAGACCCGGTCGAGGTCGCAGGTCACGAGCCCGTCGAGAAAGGCCTTGGCGTCCTCGCCCGAAACCCTTACCACGCCCCGGTCGGCTAAATGGACTGACGGCATGCCCGCTCCCCTTGCTCTTTGCGTGAAGCGTGACATATGCCCCTTCCGCATCGGCCTCAAGGGATGAGACTGCCATGGCCCAAGCCTTCGACCTGATCCTCAAGGGGGGCGTCGTCGTCAATCACGACGGGCGCTTCGAGCGCGACCTGGGCGTGAGGGGCGGCGCCGTCGCGGCCATCGGCGATCTGTCCCATGCCTCCGCGGCGCGGGAGATCAACTGCCGGGGCCTGCACATCCTGCCCGGCGTCATCGACACCCAGGTGCATTTCCGCGAGCCCGGCCTCGACCACAAGGAGGACCTGGAATCCGGCTCCCGCGCCGCCGTCATGGGCGGCGTCACGGCGGTGTTCGAGATGCCCAACACCGATCCGCAGACCACCAGCGCCGAGGCGCTGGCCGACAAGGTGCGGCGCGGCCATCACCGGATGCATTGCGACTTCGCCTTCTGGGTCGGCGGAACCCATGACAACGTGGAAAGCCTGCCGGATCTGGAGCGCCTGCCGGGCGCCGCCGGCGTCAAGGTGTTCATGGGCTCCTCCACGGGCTCGCTCCTGGTGGAGGACGACGAGGGCATCGCCCGAATCCTGAGCCGCATCCGCCGCCGCGCCGCCTTCCACTCCGAGGACGAGGCGATGCTGCGCGAGAGGAAGCCCCTGCGGGTCGAGGGCGACCCGCGCTCGCACCCGGTCTGGCGCTCGCCGGAGGTGGCGCTCGCCTGCACGGAGCGCCTCCTGCGCATCGCCCGGGAGACCGGCGCGCGCATCCATGTCCTCCACGTCACCACGGCGCAGGAGATGGCGCTCCTGCGGCAGCACAAGGACCTGGCGTCCGTCGAGGTCACGCCGCACCACCTCACCCTCTGCGGCCCGGAGGATTACGTGCGCCTGGGCGCCTATGTGCAGATGAACCCGCCCGTGCGCGACGAGGCTCATCGCGCGGCCCTGTGGATGGGCCTCGACGAGGGCGTGGCCGACATCCTGGGCTCCGATCACGCGCCGCATACCCGCGAGGAAAAGGACAGGACCTATCCCGACACCCCCTCCGGCATGACCGGCGTGCAGACGCTCGTGCCCGTTATGCTCGACCATGTGAACGCGAGCCGGCTCACCCTGGAGCGCTTCGTGGACATGACGAGCGCGGGCCCCAAGCGCCTCTTCGGCATCGCCCGGAAAGGCCGCATCGCCGTGGGATACGACGCGGATTTCACCGTGGTCGACCTCAAGCGCATCGAGACCATCCGCAACGACTGGATCGCCTCCAAATCCGCCTGGACCCCCTACGACGGCAAGAAGGTCACCGGCTGGCCCATCGGCACGGTGGTGCGCGGCAATGTGGTGATGTGGGACGGGGCGCTGGAGACGCCATCCACCGGGGAGGTGGTGGGGTTCGAGGAGACGCTGGGCTAGAATCCGCTCTCGGCCTGCAAGCACATCGGCATGACCAAGGCGGGCTCACGATAGAGCATCGCTGTTCGTCGGATAGCCGAACGGCTGCAGCACGTCCTTCGTGGCCTTCACGAAAGATCTCATCACGTCGTCCACGAACGGATTGTCCTCGATGATCGTTCGGAACAACTCGTCGGAATCGTGCCGCACCATGCCGATCATCTTGTCCAGATGCGAAAACGTCGTTGTGGTGTTCTCCAGGGGCGGCACGTCCATGGCGACCACGATGCGGGCGATCAGGTGGGTCAGTCCCTGCACATAGGCCATTTGCCGGTCATGCTGCTCGGCGCTCATCCGGATCACCTCAAGCTCCAGCTCCCGCTTCAGGAAGCGCTCGACGACCGGACCTTTGCGGCCTCGCACCGAGCACAGTGCGATGCGCAGACCCTTGATGCCGTCCCGGCTGCTTTGCGGCCCGAACAGCGGATGCATCCCGATGATGTCGATCGTCGGCGGAAGCTCCTCTTCCAGAATGAGGAGCGGCTTCGTCTTGATCGAGCAGACATCGGCCACCAGGCTGCCCGGCCGCACATGCGGCGCGATTTCCCGCGCCACGGATCGAAGGTGGCGGAAGGGCAGGGCAAGCAGGACGATGTCCTGCCGGGCCGCCTCGTCCAGGTCGACGGCCTCGACCCCGTGTCGCTCGCACAGCGGGCCGAGATCCCGGACCGGATCGTAGAGTTTGACCCTCAGAAAACGGGAAAGATGCGGAATGCAGAGCTCTCCGAAGGCGCCGACGCCGATGATGCCGATGCCGGGTCTTCGCCGGCGAGGTGCCGAACGATGGGTGCAGGCTGGCTGAACTAGGCTGGTCATGATGTCCTCGGTCGCTCTCAGGACCGCCTCAGGGACATCGTTGGATATGAAAACGCCGCCCTGCGGCGGCATCATCTCGACGATAAAAATCGATCCGTGCCGCTTCTATGAAGACGGCGGATAATACGAAAAGAAGATGTGCAGGGTCGTGCTCATACTCTCATCATGGCGAGATTGAGCGCCAGGTCAAGGCTGCGGCGAAAGAAAGACCCTCAGTGTTTCAGCGTCACCGCCATCGAGAACGCGCCGCTGCGGATCTTGTCCGGCAGGGTGGCGGCGTAGTCCGCCACGGCGTCTTCGCCATAGGTGGCCACGAGCTCGGTGAAGGCCGCGAAGAGGGCCGCCTGCGCCATGCAATCGGCGTCGAGCCCGTCGAGCTCCGCCTCCGCGAAGGCGTCGGTCACGTAGCTCAGGGCCGCCTGCTTGAGGGCGCTGAGTTCGGGCAGCTCGGAGAGAGGGACGTCGTTGTCGTTCATGATCCAGGCCCCTTTGCGGGGCGGCGCGCGGGTTCGGGTTAGGTCCAACTTAAGCGTCGCGCCGGCCCGGGGCCAGCATCACCTTGCAATGGGGTTAACGCGAGGGGGCGGCGCGCCGATCCATGTGGATAAATCAGCCGCCGTAGCGCCCGGTGATGTTGCGGGCGAGCTGCTCGCCCTCCTTGATGAAGCGGGCGGAGGCCACCTGGGCCGACGGGGTGCAGACCCGGTAGGTGAGGGCATAGGCCTGGTAGCCCTTGTTGTAGGCCCCGGCCAGGCGCTCGCGGCGTCCGGGGGTGGTTCCCTCGGCCTCGAGGAGAAACTGCATGCGCCGGCTCCATTCGCTCGCGTCGGGGGCGGTGCAGAGGGGGCGTAGGAGGGCGAGCGACCCGATGATCTCGGCAAGCCGCAGGAGCTCCTTCTCGTAAGGGGCGGGCGGCGGCTCGACCGCCGGGGCGGGCTCGGCCTGCTGCGGCTGTTGCGGCGGCGGGGCCGGGCGCTGCTGCGCGGGAGGCTGCGGCTGGGAGCGCCTCTGGGGCGGCGGCTGGGGGCCGTAGCGGGGCTGGTAGCCGGGCTGCGGCTGGGGCAGGTATTGCGGCTGCGGCCGGTACTGTGGCGGAACCCCCGGCCCCTGCGGGGGGACGCCCTGCGGCGCGCCGAACAGCCGCTCGAAGAAGTTCTGGGCCGAAGCCGGCTGGGCCAGGGCCAGGGCCGCCGCAAGGGCAGGCGCTACGCGCCGCACGGCGCCGCGCCTCCGAGCCTGAAGGCCTGCTCCAGGATCGGCCTCAGGCCCGCCGTCAGGGGCAGGTCGGCGATGTCCCGTTCCGTGACCCAACGGATGTCCTTTGCTTCCGGTCCTGTCTGGGGTTCGCCGGACACCCAGCGGGCGGCGTGGGCGGCGATGACGACATGATGCTTTATATGCCCTTTCGCATCCCTTTCAATGAATTCCACGGGAGCGATCAGGCCGATGAGCCTGGCCTCCACGCCCACTTCCTCGCGCAGCTCCCGGAGGGCGGCCTCGGCAAGGGTCTCGCCCGTCTCCACCATCCCGCCGGGCAGGGAGTACAGGCCCTCGCCCGGAGGCTTTCCCCGGGCCGCCAGCAGAATCCGCCCCTCGCGCAGGACCGCCACAGAAGCGGCGAGAACCGGGCGGGCGGGGTAGAAGCGGTCATCGGTCACGGGGCGTTTCCTCCTCGGCCACCCGGTAATGGGCCCGGGGCCGGATGAGCCTGGCCTGGCTGCGCTGCTCGATCGCGTGGGCGAGCCATCCGGCGGTGCGTCCGATGGCGAAGAGCGTGAAGGCGGCGCCGGCCGGCAGGCCGTAGGCCCGTTCCATCATCACCAGGGCCGCGTCAAGGCCGGGCCTCTCCCCCGCGGCCTCGATGGCCCGCAGGGTCGTGGCGTCGGAGGCGAGCAGCGGCACGGCCTCCAGCAGGGCAGGCCCGCGGGGGTCGCCCCCCGGATAGAGCCGGTGCCTGAAATCCGGCTGGGGAAAAGCCCCCGGATCCTCCAGGAACGCCCTGACCCGCTCGGTCATGCCGCCGTGATAGGGCCCGCTCAGGGCGACGAGCCCGGCGATGACGGAGTTGCGCAGGGATGCGCCGGTGGAGGCCGTGACCCGCACCGCGAAGGCCGAGGAGCTGAGCTCGTGATCCGCGCAGAGCACCAGGGCGCGCCGGATCGGCTCCACGGCCCCGGGCGGGGCGTTCCAGGCCCTGGCCAGGTGCCGGTGGATGGGCTCCGCCCCCAGGTCGGCGCCGCTGCCGGCCGCCGCCATGAGGCGCAGGATGGCCGCCACCTCCGCGGCCCGCGCCTCCCTGGGGGCGGGCTCCGAGAGCAGGCGCACCGCCTGCGACACGAAGGCATGGGGACCGAAGGCGGGAGCGCCCGGCCCTTCCGGAAGCCTGGAAGGGCTGTGGAAGGCCGTGTCGTCGAGGCCGCCGATCAGAAGGCGGGTCGCGTCCTCCAGGGTCGCGGTGCGGGCCAGGAGGATCGCGTCCCGGCCGCGGTAGGAGAGCCGCCCGTCCTCGATCCGGGTGATGCTGGTCTCCAGAACGGGAAGCCCCCAGTCGAGGGCGGTGGCGGCGGCCACGGCCGGGCGGCGGAACCGGGCCTTGCGCTCCAGCAGGGCCTCCACGTCGTCGAGGGCGTAGAGCCGTTCGCGCGGGCGATGCGGGGACGAGAAGGAGCGGATCAGGCCCCGGCTCACATAGGCATAGAGGCTTGCCCGGCTCACGCGCAAGCGGCGGACGGCGTCCTCGGCAGGGATCAGGGCGAGGGAAGGGGAAGCCATAGGTTGATATGTTGATTCAAGATTGACGACTGCGCAATCCCGGCCTGAAGCTCTCCTGCGAGAAGGAGAAGCCCCATGAAGATCGGACTCGATGATGTCGTTGCCGCCGAAACGGCGCTGAGCCACGTGGATGGGGAGGCGGGCCGCCTGATCATCCGCGGACGCGACTTGGAGGAACTGGCCGGGCGTGTGCCCTACGAGAGCGCCGTCGCCCTCCTGTGGGAGGGGCTGGTCCCGGACGCCTCCGCCGATCCCCGCGCCTGCCTCGGAGAGGCGCGGGAGAGGGCCTTCGCCCATCTGGCGCCGCTTGGCCCCCATCTCGTCCGCTTGACCCCCGTAGAGGGCATGCGCCTCCTGCTGGCCGCCCTGCCGGAGGCGGGGGAGGGCCATGCCGCCCTTGCGGTGGGAGGAGCGGCCGTGGCGGCCGCCATGGCGGTGCGGGGCGCGGGGGGCCTGCCGCCCGTCGCGCCCGATCCGTCCGCAGGCCATGCGGCCGATCTCCTGCGCATGCTGCGCGGCGCCCCCGTCGACCCGGGCGAGGCCGGGGGCCTCGACACCTATCTGGTGACCGTGATCGACCACGGCCTCAACGCCTCCACCTTCGCGGCGCGGGTGGTGGCCTCCACGGAGGCGGGATTGCTGTCCTCGGTCGTAGCCGGTCTCTGCGCCCTGAAAGGACCGCTCCATGGCGGCGCGCCGGGGCCCGTGCTCGACATGCTCGACGCCATCGGGACGGCGGAGAATGCGGAAGGCTGGCTCGACGACGCCATCGCGCAGGGCGAGCGGCTCATGGGCTTCGGCCACCGCATCTACCGGGTGCGCGACCCGCGGGCGGACGTGCTCAAGGCCGCGGCCGGCCGCCTCAAGGGCCGCCGCAACCGCATCGCCCTTGCGGAGGCCGTGGAGGCCGCCGCCCTGAAGGTGCTGGAGCGCCGCAAGCCGGGACGCCGCCTCGACACCAACGTGGAGTTCTACACCGCCCTGTTGCTGGAGGCCCTGGGCGTCCCGCGGGCGGGCTTCACGCCCCTGTTCGCGGCGGGACGCGCGGCGGGCTGGGCGGCGCACGCCATCGAGCAGGAGCGCACCGGCCGCATCATCCGGCCCCAGTCGCGCTACGTGGGGCCGCGGCCGGCGGAGGCGGCTTAGGGAGGGCTGACCCCCTCCCTGTCATTCCGGGGCCGCGCAGCGGAGCCCGGAATCCATAACCACGAATATCTCCGGAAGGGCGCTGCGGCCAATGCCGCGCCTTTTCAGCAACGTCAGAGTTTATGGATTCCGGGCTCTCGCTCCGCTCGACCCGGAATGACAGGGGAGGCTCCGGCCGTTCCGCCTGCGCTTAAACGTGCTGCCCGCCGTTGATGTGCAGCTCCGCGCCGTTCACGTAGGAGCTTGCGTCCGTGCAGAGGAAATAGATCGCTTTCGCCACCTCGTCGGGGGTGCCGAGCCGCCGCATGGGCACCTGCTCGACGATCTTTTCCGTGCCCGGCGAGAGGATCGCCGTGTCGATCTCTCCGGGCGAGATGGCGTTCACGCGCACGCCCAGGGGGCCGAAATCCGCCGCCATCTCGCGGGTGAGGCCGGCGAGCGCCGCCTTGGAGGTGGCGTAGGCTGCGCCCGCGAAGGGATGGACGCGGGAGCCCGCGATGGAGGTGACGTTGACCACCGAGCCCCGGGCCTTGGTCAGCTCATCCACGAGGCCGCGGGCCAGCATGATCGTGGCGAAGAAGTTCACCTGGAACACCCGCAGCCAGTCCTCGTGGCGGGTGTCGAGGGCGCCGAGCCGCGCGCCGCCCTCGCCCTTGGGCGAGATGCCCGCGTTGTTGACCAAGGCATGGAGCACGCCGCCGTCCGGGGCGAGCCGCTCCTTCACCTCGCCGATGGCCCGGCGCGTGTCGTCCGCATCAGCGAGGTCCACCTGAAGGTGATCCTCCGGGCCCATCTCCCACGGGCAGTTCTCGGGGAAGCCGTGGCGCGAGCAGGTGATGACCCGCCACCCCGCCGCCGAGAAGCGTTTCACGGTGGCGTGTCCGATGCCCCGGCTGGCGCCGGTGAGCAGCATGACGCGGCGGGTGGAAGGGGCTGAGGAGGACATGATCGAGGACATGGGCGATCCCTGTCGGTGGGCGCGATCCTTGAACCGCGATGCGAGAAGCGGCGCCTGGCCTTAAGGATAAAGCCGCGCCTTGCGCCAGCCCTCTCCCTCGCGGGTGAACACCACCCGGTCGTGGAGCCGGAACGGCTTGTCCTGCCAGAACTCGATGGACACCGGCGCGATGCGGAAGCCCGTCCAGTAGGGCGGGCGCGGCACCTCGCCGATGGCGTATTTCGCGGTGTTGACGGCCACCGCCTTCTCCAGGGCGAAGCGGCTCTCGAGGGGGCGCGACTGCTGGCTGGCCCAGGCGCCGATGCGGCTGTCCCGGGGGCGGCTCTGGAAATAGGCGTCCGCTTCCGCGTCGCTCACGGGGGTCACGGGGCCGCGGGCGCGGATCTGCCGGCGCAGGCTCTTCCAGTGCAGGACCAGGGCGGCCTTCATCTGCCCCAGGAGCTCGCGGCCCTTGTTGGACTCCGTGTTGGTGTAGAACACGAAGCCGTTCTCGTCGAAGCCCTTGAGCAGCACCATGCGCACATTGGGCAGCCCGTCCGGGTCCACGGTGGCGAGCGCCATGGCGTTGGGATCGTTGATCTCGGAAGCCTTCGCCTCCTCCAGCCAGGACCGGGCCAGGGTGAAGGGCTCTTCGGCTTCGGTGAAGTCACCGGTTGTTAACGCGTTCACTGTTTTATCTCGAGGTGTGACTTTTCGTATTGGGGGACCCGACGCGTGCCGTGGACCGATCCGCGCCGTTATAGATCAGATGCCATCCTGCGCGAAGCCATGAAAATCCTGGCGGCGGGGATCGTCGCCCTGCTGCTGGGCGCGTGCAGCCTGTCCGTCGGCGTCATGGGCCTCAAGGAAGACGAGCCGGAGGCGACCGGCGCGATCACCCCCGCGGCGGCCATTCCCCTGTCGCCCCACCTGAACGAGGAGGATTGGCGGCGGGCCAAGGCGGCCCTGGCGGTGGCCCTCGATCCCCAGGGTCCGGGCACCCAGGTGTCATGGGACAATCCCGACACCGCCATGAAGGGCTCCTTCACGCCCACAGGCGCTCCGTACGTGAAGAACGACGAGATCTGCCGGGCCTTCTCGGCCCATCTCAGCGGACCCGCGGCGGCTTCCCTCCAGGGGGCCGCCTGCCGCCCCTCCGGCGGCGAATGGACGATCAAGGACATCAAACCCGCGAAGGCCACTGCCAAAGCCTAGCATTCCCCAGCGGCAGGCGTTGCAGGCGGGCAACACTTTCCCCATATGGTCCTCAGTTCCGGTGGGCGCCAGCCCCTTCATCTGACGGCTCATGGATTCGACGATGCGCAACCCCTACGACGTTCTCGGCGTGCCACGCTCCGCCAGCGAGGCGGACATCAAGAAGGCGTTCCGCAAGCTTGCCAAGGCCTACCATCCCGACCGCAACAAGGACGATCCCAAGGCCAAGGACAAGTTCGCCGAGGTGAACGCCGCCTATGAGATCCTGGGCCATGAGGACAAGCGCGGCCAGTTCGACCGGGGCGAGATCGACGCGGAGGGCAAGCCGCGCTTCCAGGGCTTCGAGGGCTTCGGCCGCGGCGGGGCCCGGCCGGAGGATCTCGGCGGCTTCAACTTCAATGCGGGCGGCGGCGGTTTCGGCGGGCGGCGCGGCAGCCGGGGCGGCTTCGGGACCGACACCGGGGACGATTTCTTCTCCCAGCTCTTCGGCGACGCCTTCCGGCAGGCCGGCGGCGACGGGATGCGCCAGGGGCGCGGCCGGCCGCAATCCCAGAAGGGCGAGGACGTGTCCGCCACCCTCACGGTGACCCTGGAGGAGGTGGCCGGCGAGGCCAAGAAGCGCGTCACCCTGCCCACGGGCCGCGACGTGGACGTGGTCATTCCCAAGGGCGTGGCCGACGGGCAGGTAATCCGCCTGCGCGGGCTGGGGCAGGGGGCTCCCGGAATCGATCCGGGGGATGCGCTCCTGACCATCAGGATCGCTCCCCACGAGCTCTTCGCCATGGAAGGATCGAACCTGCGCCTGCGCCTGCCCATCGAGATCGAGGAGGCCGTCCTCGGCAGCCTTGTGCGCGTGCCGACCCTGACCGGCGCGGTGGACATGACGATCCCGCCCATGACCAATGCGGGCCGCACCTTCCGCCTGCGCGGCAAGGGCCTGCCCGGCAAGGCCGGGACGGGCGACCTATTGGTCACCATGGAGATCAGGCTCCCCGAGGTGGTGGACGAGAGCCTGATGGAATATGCCCGCAAGCGGCGCTCGGCCAAGGCGCAGCCGTAGCAAAGCCGGCTTATGGCGTCCCGATCGTCGCAAGCCCGCCGATGAGGCCTTCCCCCCCGCCCTCCGGTCGGCTAAGAAGCCGTCTTTCTGACCTGTCCAGCGACCATCTAGGTGAATCATGGCGGAGACAACGGCGCGCGGCATCCTGGCCGGCAAGCGCGGCTTGATCATGGGCGTGGCGAACAACCGTTCGATCGCGTGGGGCATCGCGCAGGCGGCCCGCCAGCACGGGGCCGAACTCGCCTTCACCTACCAGGGCGACGCCCTGAAGAAGCGCGTCGAGCCCCTGGCGAGGGAACTCGACGCCGCCGTGGTGGGCCATTGCGACGTGACCGAGGGCGCGACCATCGACGCGGTGTTCGACGAGGTGGAAAAGCTCTGGGGCTCGCTGGACTTCGTGGTCCATTGCATCGCCTTCTCGGACAAGGACGAGCTGACCGGCCGCTACGTGGAGACGAGCGAGGGCAACTTCACCAAATCCCTGCTCATCTCCTGCTATTCCTTCACGGCCGTCGCCCAGCGGGCCGAGAAGCTGATGAACGGGGGCGGGTCCCTGCTCACGCTCACCTATTACGGGGCCGAGAAGTGGATGCCGCACTACAACGTCATGGGCGTGGCCAAGGCGGCGCTCGAGGCGTCGGTGCGCTACCTTGCGGCGGATCTCGGGCCGAAGAACATCCGCGTCAACGCCATCTCGGCGGGCCCGATCAAGACGCTCGCGGCCTCCGGCATCGGCGATTTCCGCTACATCCTCAAGTGGAACGAGTACAACTCGCCCCTGCGCCGCACCGTCACCACGGAGGAGGTGGGCGAGACCGCCGCCTATCTCGTGTCCGACATGGCCCGGGGCGTCACCGGCGAGATCCTTCACGTGGATGCGGGCTACCACGTGGTCGGCATGAAGAACCCGGAGGCCCCGGACCTCTCCCTGGACAAAGAATAAACCTTAACGAGCCATCGGACCTCCCGTGAACGCGTCTCGCCCCACGATCTACTTCATTCGCCATGGCGAGACGGACTGGAACCTGGAGGGGCGGCTTCAGGGCCAGAGGGATATTCCCCTCAACGACGTGGGCCGGGTCCAGGCGGAGGAGGCGGGGCGGCGCCTCCAGGCCATCGCGCCCCGATGCGAGGACCTCGCCTATGTGGCGAGCCCCATGACCCGCACCCGCGAAACCATGGAACTCCTGCGCGCGGCCATCGGCCTGCATCCGGAATCCTACCGGCTGGACGAGCGCCTCGTGGAGCTGACCTTCGGCTCCTGGGAGGGCCTGACCTGGAAGGAAGTGCGCAAGGCCGAGCCCCAGGCGGCGGCCATGCGCGAGCGCGACAAGTGGGGCTATGTTCCCCCCGGAGGCGGCGAGAGCTACGCCATGCTGGCCGACCGCGTCCGCTCGATCCTGGACGACATCGCCCGCGACACGGTCATCGTCTCCCACGGCGGCGTCGCCCGCGCCTTCCTGGCGCTCGCCTGCGGGGTGTCGGGCCGCCAGGCCGCCAGCATGGACATCTGGCAGGGCCGCATCCTGGTGATTGAGGGCCGCAAGCACCGCTGGGTGTGAGGAACTGCGTGTCCCTTATCCCGCGTAGGGCATAACGGCTTTGGAGATCGCCGTGACCGCATTGCCTTGACGGTCACCGTGTCCTCTGCGCCCTGTCATGCAGCGCTGAAATGCAGAACAGCGGAGGTGCCTCGGCTGCTGAATGCCAAAGGCCAAGACATCATTGAGGGGTGGTCTGCTGACCACTGGCGCTTCGGGGCGTATTGGGCATGGGAATAGGAGGCATAGGCCGACCCAATTTACTGCTCAGCTATCTCATCCGATGAGTGAGTTCCCCAATCCACCTATTAATGACCCTATGATTTTCCGGTTCAGCCACCAATTCTTGTCTGAATAATTCTTCAGATTTTTTGTAGAATTCGAGAGCTTTTTCGATATTCACAGCGAATCCGTCGCCGTTTTCATGCATTAGCCCGAGATTCCGATGGGCGTAGGCCTCACCATCGGCCGCGGCTGACTCAAACCATTTGATGGCTTCATCATAGTTTCTTTCGACTCCCAAGCCATCGCGGAAGATAACGCCGATATTATTCCGTGCTCTGATGTTTCCGAGCGCAGCGGCAGCACGCCACCACTTGAGAGCCTCGGCATAATCTTGGCGAACACCCGCGCCTCTGAGATAAAGCATTCCCAAAGTGAGCATAGCTGTGCTGTCGCCGCGTTCTGCCGCGGGTTGAGCCAGTTCGAGGGCAAGGAGATGCTTGTCGGCGATGTAGGCCCGTCTGGCTTCCGCACCGGAAGCCATCGCGTGCGAAGACCACGACAGGGATATCAGGATCATAAGCGCCGAAAGGCGGCAGGTCAGATTGCCTGTCTCCATTTTCATCAATCACCCTCTTCGAATTTTATAACGTATAAGACAGGAAGGTTGACGAAGCCAGTTCCTGCTTCTGCCTGGCAATGAGCCTTCGAAGAGCCGACCGGACGGCAGCTCCCTCGCCCTGACATCTGGCGGGGCCAACAGCGCCGGGCGTAAGGCTTGGCCGTTGAGCATGTCGGGGGATTGTGCTTACGTAAGTCATAACGTTGCACAATTTCGAGGCTTCCCATGTATCGCGCTGCCGCCGTTCTGGCGGGACTAGCCTGCCTGGCGGGTTCCGCCTCCGCCGAAACCCTGGAGCGGACGGTCAAGGCCAACGCCGCAACCCCCATCGGCGGCTTCCTCGGATACGAGGTGGATACCTGCTACCCGTCGGTCATTCCCAACGTGAAGGTGCGGCAGGCGCCCGCCAACGGAAGCATCCAGATCGTTCCCCATCAACAGGCGCTCGGCAAGGATTCCCGATGCCCTGGGAGGAATGTTCGCGGGCTCGCTTTCGTCTACACGCCCAAGAAGGGGTTCAAGGGAGCTGACGAGCTTGCCCTCGACGTGCCCTGGAGTTCGACGGATTCAGGCCCCGAAACCATCCGGACCTATACCTTCCGGGTCAAGGTCGAGTAGAGGCTTCGGCCGACGCCCGCAGCGGATCCGTGAAGGGATGAGCGAAGGCCCGGGGAGCTGCGCCGGGACGTGACACCCGGGCGCTCCTGGTCTAAGACCGCCTGAACATCCGTGCAGCGCCCATGTCCCACAACACCTTCGGCCATCTTTTCCGCGTCACCACCTTCGGCGAGAGTCACGGCCCGGCGCTCGGCTGCGTGGTCGACGGCTGTCCGCCCCTGATCCCCCTCGAGGCCGCCGACATCCAGGCGGAGCTTGATCGCCGCCGGCCCGGCCAGTCGCGGTTCACCACCCAGCGCCAGGAGCCGGATCAGGTGAAGATCCTCTCCGGCGTCTTCACGGACGAGCGCACGGGCCGGCAGGTCACCACCGGCACCCCGGTCGCGCTGATGATCGAGAACGTGGACCAGCGCTCGAAGGATTACTCGCAGATCAAGGAGACCTACCGCCCGGGCCACGCGGATTTCACCTACGACGTGAAATACGGCATCCGGGATTATCGCGGCGGCGGCCGCTCCTCGGCGCGGGAGACGGCGGCCCGGGTGGCGGCCGGGGCCATCGCCCGCAAGGTCCTGCCGGGGGTGACCATCCAGGGCGCCCTGGTGCAGATGGGCCCCCACGCGATCGACCGGGCCAACTGGGACTGGGACGAGGTTTCCCGCAACCCGTTCTTCTGCCCGGACGCCGGGGCGGCGGCCTTCTACGAGAATTATCTCGACGGCCTGCGCAAGGCGGGCTCGTCCATCGGCGCGGTGATCGAGATCGTGGCGGAGGGCGTGCCCCCGGGCCTCGGCGCGCCGGTCTACGGCAAGCTCGACGCGGACCTCGCCGCAGCCCTCATGTCGATCAATGCCGTGAAGGGCGTCGAGATCGGCGACGGCTTCGCCGCGGCCGCCCTCAGGGGCGAGGAGAACGCGGACGAGATGCGCGCCGGCAACGGGGGCGCTCCCGCCTTCCTGTCGAACCACGCGGGCGGCGTGCTCGGCGGCATCTCGACGGGCCAGCCCGTGGTGTGCCGGTTCGCCGTGAAGCCGACCTCCTCGATCCTGACGCCCCGCGCCAGCGTCACGCGCTCAGGGGCCGAGGCGGAGGTGATGACGAAGGGGCGGCACGACCCCTGCGTGGGCATCCGGGCGGTGCCCGTGGGCGAGGCGATGGTGGCCTGCGTGCTCGCCGACCACCTCCTGCGCCACCGCGGGCAGGTGGGAAGCGGCTTCGAGTGGCCCCTCAAGGCCTGACGGCAAAATTTAGTTTTACTAAAATCCCGTCCTCGGCTAAGCCTTCCCCATGAAGCTGGCCGAATGGTTGTCCCGCAATGGCATGTCGCGCGTGGAATTCGCGCGCCGGATCGGCGTCACCCCCGGCGCCATCACCCAGATGTGCAATTCCGACTATGCCTGGCTGTCGCGGGACACGGCGGAGCTGATCGCCCGCGAGACCCGCGGCGGCGTCACGCCCAACGATTTTCTCCCTGCATCCGCCAAGGAGGCTCTCATGCCCAACTCCGTCACCGAGGCCGTGGAGGCTTTCACTCGTGGTGAAATCGTTATCGTCACGGACGACGACGACCGGGAGAACGAGGGCGACCTCATCGTCGCCGCCTCCCTGTGCACCCCGGAGAAGATGGCCTTCATCATCCGCCATACCTGCGGCATCGTCTGCGCGCCCCTGACCGCCGCGGAGGCGCGCCGCCTGCGGCTCGATCCCATGGTGTCGTCGAACGACGCGCCCCTAGGCACCGCCTTCACCGTGACCGTGGACGTGAGGCACGGCCTCACCACGGGCATCTCCGCCGAGCAGCGCTCCAATACCGTGCGGGCGCTCGCCAACAACAACATGGGGGCGGCCGATTTCGTGCGGCCCGGCCATGTGTTCCCCCTCATCGCCAAGGACGGCGGCGTGCTCATGCGCTCCGGCCACACGGAGGCGGCGGTGGACCTGTGCCGGCTGGCGGGCCTGCCGCCCGTGGGGGTGATCTGCGAACTCGCCAACGACGACGGCACGGTGATGAAGGGCGAGCAGATCGACGCCTTCGCCAAGACCCATGACCTGAAGCGCATCTCCGTGGCCGACCTGATCGCCTACCGGCAGGCGCGGGAGAAGCTGGTGGAGCGCATCGCCACGTTTCCGGTGGAGACCCCGTGGGGCTCGTTCACGGGCTACGCCTATTCGACGCCCTTCGACAGCGTGCAGCACATGGCCCTGGTCTATGGCCGCATCGGCGAGGGCGCGAACATTCCCGTGCGCCTGCACCGGGCGAACGCGCTGACGGACGTGTTCGAGGGCGGCAAGGCGGTGGGCGCCGCCATGCGGCGTTTCGTGAAGGAGGGCAGGGGCGTCCTCGTCTACCTGCGCGACGGCACGGCGGGGGTGCCCACCACCCATTTCCCGGAGAGCGAGGCCACGGCCTCGGAGGCCATGCGGTCGAACCAGTGGCGCGAAGTCGGGCTCGGCGCGCAGATCCTGAAGGATCTCGGCGTGGCCTCCATCCGCAACCTCTCGTCCTCGAACCGGTCCTATGTGGGGCTGAGCGGCTTCGGCATCGATCTCCTGGCCGAGGAGCCCCTCGACGCCTGACCCCGCCCGCTCAGGCCCGGATGTCCCGGCCCATGAGGGCGTCCAGGTGGAAGGCCACCGATTTCGACAGGCCTTCGAGATCGTAGCCGCCCTCCAGAAGCGACACGATCCGGCCGCCGCAGCGGCGGTCGGCGAGCGCCATCAGCTTCTGGGTCGCCCAGGCGAAGTCCGATTCCATCAGGTTCAGGCTCGCGAGCGGGTCGCGCCAATGGGCGTCGAAGCCGGCCGAGATCACGATCAGATCGGGGCCGAAATCCTCCATGCGCCGGAGGACCACGCTTTCCACCGCCTCCCGGAACGCCTCGCTGCCGTCGCCGGCTCTGAGCGGCGCGTTGACGATGGTGCCGTATTCCCCCGTCTCGGACCTTGCGCCGGTGCCCGGATAGAGCGGCGCCTCGTGGGTCGAGCAATAGAGCACGCTGGGGTCGCTCCAGAAGATGTCCTGGGTGCCGTTGCCGTGATGGACGTCCCAGTCGAAGATGGCGACCCGCTCGGCCCCGTAGCGCCTCTGGGCATGGCGCGCCGCGATCGCCGCGTTGTTGAAGAAGCAAAAGCCCATGGCCCGGCTGCGCTCCGCATGGTGCCCGGGCGGGCGCATGGCCACGAAGGCGTTGGGCGCGCGGCCCGACATGACCTCGTCCACGGCCCGGACGGCCCCGCCCGCTCCCCTGGAGGCGGCCTCGTAGCTCCCCGGCGACATGGTCGTGTCCTCGTCGATCCGGACCAGCCCTTCCCGGGGGCAGATGTCCCGGAGCCCCACCACGTATTCCTCGGGATGGGCCAGGATCAGGCTCTCCATTTCGGCCATGGGGGCCTGCTCGCGCAGGAGCGCCACGAAGCGCTCCTTCTCCAGGGCGCGCTCGATGGCCCGGATGCGATCGGGCCTTTCCGGGTGGCCGAGGGGGGTCTGGTGGTCGAGGGCGGCCGGGTGGCTGATGTAGAGCGTCGACATGAAAACTCTTCGATCCGGGGATAACCACTGTCGCAGCGAGTCGAGCGCCTGTCCATGTTGTTGCGATGCAACACCATTCCGCTCCAAGCCATGCCATTGTACCGGTGATTCGTTCATTTCCCTTCGGGAAGGTCGGGTCGACTATCCTTTTGTCCCAGGCTGCCCCTTCGGCGGCGAAGCAGAACCACCTCCAATGCGCATTTCCCGCCTGCCTCTTCTCATTGCCGTCTTGGCCGCCCTGGCCGGATGCAGTTTCAAGGGCGTTCCGGATCCCCAGGTGTCCGCCCGCGACGCCGAATGGATGGCGCAGGTTCCCAAGGCGCAGGAGGACATGCGCTACGGCCGCTATCTCATGGACGATCCTACCGGCGAAGCGCCCGGCACCGTGGTGGTCGATACCAGGGAGCGCTTCCTCTATTACGTGCTGCCCGACAGGAAGGCCATCCGCTACGGCGTCACCGTGGGGGACGAGGCCTATGGCTGGACCGGCACGTCCCGCATCGCCCGCAAGGCGGAATGGCCGGACTGGCACCCGCCCGCCGAGATGAAGGCCCGCTGGCCCCATGTGAGCTACACGAAGGGCGGGCCCCTGAACCCCCTGGGCGCGCGGGCGCTGTATCTCTTCGAGGGCAACCGGGACACGCTTTATCGCATCCACGGCACCAACGAACCCGAGAAGATCGGGCTGGCCGTCTCGTCCGGCTGCATCCGGATGCGCAACATCGACGTGGTCGACCTCTACAACCGGGTCGACCTGAACGCGAAGGTCATCGTGCGCTAGGGACGGGCGCCCAAACGGGCGCTCAGCCGAGCACGGCCTCCTTGCGCAGGATCGCAGGAGGCTGGCTGGTCTTCGGGAGGCTCGGCTGGAGCTTTGCCGCCCGCACGGCGGCGGCGACGGCCGGAAGGGCGACGGGCTTGAAAGCCGGCTTGCTGGTTGGCTTGGACGCCTGGCCGTTGGCTCGAAGGTCGCGGTTGGAAGCTTGCTGATTCATGTTTCCTCACGGGAGTGACGCAGGTCGGGCCTGCTCCTATGATCCGGTCTTGGCCTCTTTGCGGCCGACCATGGACCATTTGCCGGCATGGCCGCAGATGAACGAGGCCGCCTTAATCGGCGATTAACGGGGCCGCACGACCGTCGAACGAAGCGGGCGGCTCCAAGGATCGACGGCCTCTTACAGGCGCGCTTTCTCAGGCGACGTGATGTCGCGCACCTCGCGCGAAGGCCTCGCCATCCCTGAGCCCCAGCTCATAGGCCCTGCGGATGCCCGCCGGATTGGTGATGTCGAACTGCCCGATGGGCACCGGCTCCGAGGGCTGCGCATAGGTGCGGCCTTTCACGTCGGGGAAGGCGCGGTAGCGGCGCGAGAGGATCACCAGGGTCCTGCCCCCGCGCTCCTCCGCCGCCTGGAGCGGCTCGACGGGCACATTGTCCACCAGCCCGCCGTCCAGGGCCGCCATGCCGCCGATGCGGCCCACCGGCATGAAGGGCGGCACGCTGGCGCTCGCCATCAGGGCCGACGACAATTCCGCCGGGGAGGCGAGGTCCTGAACGCGCAGGAATTCGGGGCGAAAGCCGATGGCCCGTCCGCCCCGCGGGTGCACGGGAGAGCGCCACGTCTTCTCCACCTGATAGGTGGCGATGCCCAGGGGAACCGCCAGGGAGAGGGGAAGGCGGCGCGGCTTGCGCGCAAGCCCGATCAGGATCTCGGGACCCCCCTTCAGGCGCTCGAAGGCCTCCTCGTCCACGACCGCCTCGATCAGGCTGCGATACATGCCGGCCACCGGCCAGGGGGAGCCCTCCCTGCGCCAGGCCCGCCATTCGAAATTGCGCCGCCCCAGGCTGCAGCCCTCCGCCACCATCTCGTTGACCCGGCGGCCGAGGCCGAGAAGGCTGTAGCAGGCCGACCACGCGCCCGCGCTTACGCCGGCGACCCGGTGGGGCCTGAGCCCGAGGAGGGGCGAGGCCGCCTCCCAGAAGCCGCCCTGCCAGTAGCAGCGGTTGCCGCCGCCCGCGAAGGCCACCGCATCGAACATGGGCCTCAGGCCTTCGCTTTGGCGAGGGTCGCGTCCTCCTCGGCCCGTGCCTTCTCCCGCCACGCCAGCACGACCCGCTCCAGGTCGGCCAGGTCCTTGAGGGGCAGGGCGCCGAGGGTTCTCGTCACGTAGGCGCGCTGCGCGGCGATCCCGCGCTCCGCCAGGTCCCGTCCCTTGTCCGTCAGGTAGAGGGCGTTGGAGCGCCGGTCGCCGGGAATCGGGCGACGCTCCACCAGGCCCGCCTCCACCATCCGGTCGAGAAGGCCCGACACGTTGCCCTTGGTCACGTAAAGCCGTTCCGCCAGCTCCTGCTGGCTCAGCCCCTCGCGCTCCGTGAGGGTGGAGAGCAGGTCGAATTGCGGAATCGAGAGCCCGAGCTCCTTCAGCTCGACCGCAATCGTGTTGACGGCGCGCCGATGCAGGCGGATGAAGCGAAACCAGACCCGAAGCGGGTCGACCGTTGCATCCGGGGCGGGGGAGGGGACAGTCAAAGGCCTGCTCCTGCGGAAGGGAAATCGTTTATATCAGAACTATCTCCTGCGTCATCCCTGCTGACCGCCAGGGAGCGGCAAAGCGGGAGTACGGCACCCGTGAATGTTATAAAATCTGCCCTATGCTATAGGCATGGCCTGAGTGTCTCCAGAAGGTTCAGATATGAGTGCTGCTCTCGACTCCGCTTCTCCGCCCGCGCCGCAAAGTGCGCCCATGTCGTTTTCAGGACGTGGGGGAGAGTTTTTCGGCATGCTCGTCAAGGGCAGCCTCTTCATGATTCCCACCTTCGGCTTCTACCGGTTCTGGCTGATCACCAAGCTGCGGCGGCATCTCTGGGCCAACACGCAGGTGGCGGGCGAAACCTTCGAATATACCGGCACCGCCAAGGAACTGCTGATCGGCTTCCTCATCGCGCTGGCGGTGCTGACCCCGCTCTACCTCGGGTACTTCACGATCGGCATCCTGCTGGAGGAGAAGGCGGCCCTCGCAAGCCTGCCGCTGATCGTCTTCATGTACGTGCTCGCCCATTTCGGCGTGTATCGGGCCCGCAAGTACCGGGCCACGCGTACGACCTTTCGCGGCATCCGGTTCTGGATGAAGGGCTCCGGCTGGGCCTACGCCTTTCGGGCCGTTCTTTGGGATCTCGCGACCCTGCTGACCCTGGGCCTTGCCCTGCCCTGGGCCATGGCCTCCCTGGAGCGCTACCGGATGCGCCATACCTATTACGGCAACGTGCAGGGCGACTTCGCCGGCACCGGATGGACGCTGTTCAAGCGCGGCTGGTGGGTGTGGCTCCTGGGATGGGTCATCATTGCCGGCAGCTTTGCCCTCGCGGTCGCCGGGACCTCCAGGACCTCCGGGGATAATGGTCCGGCGGCAGGGCTGTTGGCCCTCGGCGTCTTCGTGGCCGTTGTCGCTCTTGGTCCGCCCGCCATGGCGATCTTCACCCGCTGCAGATCGAGGGCATCCGCTTCGGCGGGGTCGTTGTATCGAGCAATCTGGGGATCGGTTCCCTTTACGGGCTGTTCTTCAAATGGCTCTTCTCGTCCATCGGCTTCGGGATCGCCTTTTCGGTGCTCGTGGCGATCTTGGTCGCGATCTTCGCTGCTGCATTCCAGGGGGCATTCCAGAACCTCAATCCCGAGAGATTCCAGGGGGTGAACCCGACCACCATCGGCCTCTTTGTCGGCGCCGCGATCCTCTACCTCCTGCTGTTGCTCGGCATGGGCGTGCTCCAGCGCTACTTCTTCGGCCGGGGACTTTGGGTTCTGGCGGTGAATTCCGCCACGATCGCGAGTCTCCAGGCCGTCGATCAGGTGGTGGCGGCGGGCCAAGCCTCCGGCTCGCTGGGCGAAGGCTTGGCCGACGCCCTCGATTTCAACGTCGGCATCTAGCATCCCGCACCGATGTGGGATGCGGCATGATCAAAGACGAGAGAGAACCCCGGGATGCGAAGAGATCGCAGGGTTCATCGAAGGAGCCATGATGACGGATGCGGTGTTTTACGATGGCGAGAGCGCGCGGCGCAGAACGGTCTCCCTTCAGGTCACCCCATCCGGTCTCGACCTTCATGAGGGCGGCGAGCGGATCGCCTCCTGGCCCAACGACGCCGTCAGGCGCAAGGATGCTCCCGAGGGCATTCTGAGATTGACCTTGGACGGCGGGCCGGAGCTTGCAAGGCTCGACATCTCCGATCCCGGCGACCAGGCCGCCGTTCTGGCCCAGTGCCATCATCTCGCCGTCAGGGATACGGAGCGGACTGGGCGGATCGTGTTCTGGTCCGCAGCCGCCGTCGCTTCGATCTTCGCCTCGGTTTTCTTTCTGCTCCCCATCGTGGCCGAGCGCCTGACGTCGCTCATTCCGCTCTCGGTGGAGCGCCGCCTGGGGAACGCGGTCGATAATCAGGTCCGTTTGTTTTTCGGCAACAAGGTCTGCTCCCATCCTCCAGGCGCCGCCGCCCTGGAAACCCTGGTGAAGCGCCTGAAGGGCACGGCGGATCTGGAGATCGAGCCGGACGTCGCCGTTCTGGAGAGCTCCATCCCGAATGCCATCGCGTTGCCGGGCGGCAAGATTTATCTCTTCGAGGCGCTTCTCGACCGGGCCAGGTCGGTGGATGAGATCGCTGCGGTTCTCGCCCACGAGATGGGGCACGTCGCGCACCGGGACGGCCTGCGCGTGCTGATTCAATCCGGCGGGGCGTCCTATCTGCTCGGGCTGCTCTTCGGCGACGTGATGGGCGGCGGCACGATCGTGGTTGTCAGCCAGTATCTGATCGAGAGCGCCTATACCCGCGAGGTCGAGACCGCGGCGGACGCTTATGCCGGCAGGACGATGCTGGCCTTGGGCCGGTCTCCCGCCCCCCTGGGCCAGCTGCTCAAGCGCATCGAAGGGAAAAGCGGCAAGATTCCCGCCTTTCTGTCCACCCATCCGGTGACGGAGGAGCGGCTGAAGGCTATGGAAAAACTGGTTCCCGCCCAGCCCGGCCCGCCGCTTCTGTCAGAAGAGGAGTGGCGCTCCCTCAAAGAGATTTGTAAGACGACCTGATGCGTCATCTCATTCTCGAGGAACCGTTCTCCCGGCCGGCGAAGTGGTCGCCCATGCTCGCATGGTTCGCGCTTGCGGTGACCGTGATGGCGGTGCTTCTGATCCGCTTCAACCGGGTCGATTACCCCTCCGGCTTCGCGGCCCTGGGGGCAGGGCTCGCGATCGCCCTCCTGGCCGTGGGCATGTCCCTCATGGGCTTCGTGCGGATCTGGCAGGAGGGCCGCCGCGGATTGGGGAGCGCCATCAAGGGGCTCGTGATCGCAGCCCTCGTGCTGGGCTACCCGGCGGTCATGGCCGCCAAGGCCGTCACCCTGCCGCCCATCAACGACGTCTCCACCGACACGGACGACCCGCCGCTCTTCTCGCGCTCCCGCGCCGCGCTCGAGGCCCGCTCCGGCCGGGTGCCCCCCGATGTTCCGCCCGAGGCCCGGGAGATGCAGCGGGCGGCCTATGTGCAGATCGCCCCGCTCACCCTCGACATCGGGCCCGCGGAAGCCTTCGCCCTGGTTCAGAAGGCGGCCGCCAATCTCGGCTGGCGGGTGATCGAGGCGGTGCCCCCCGGCGGGCGCATCGGCATCGGGCGTCTGGAGGCCGTCGACCGCACCTTCCTGCTGAGGCTGCCCGACGACATCACCGTGCGGGTGCGCCCCCGCGCCGACGGAACGCGCATCGACATCCGCTCCGCATCCCGCTTCGGCTCCCGCGACCTCGGCGCGAACGCCGCCCGCATCCGCCAGTTCCTCGAAGAGACCTCGAACCTGGCCCTGGCCTTGAACTGACCGGCCGGTCAGTTCAGGCGATATCGTCCGTCCAGCGCCGGGGCCCCGTCGGTCGCCGCCTGTCCCCGGGCGACGAGGTCCTCCAGGTGGGCGAAGACCGAGAGGCCCGCCGCCCCCACGAGAGCCGGATTGAGGCCCTGGTAGATGGCCGTCACGATCTCCGGGATCGTGCTGTCGCCGGCTGCCAGCCGGTTGAGGATGGAGGCCTCCCGCTGCCTGCGGTGATGGACGAGCGCCCGCACGAAGCGCTGGGGCTCGGTGACGGGACCGCCATGGCCGGGCCAGTAGACGGTTTCGTCCCGCCCCCTCAGCTTGTCGAGGGAGGCCATGAACTCGCTCATGGAGCCGTCGGGCGGCGCCACCACGGTGGTGGACCAGGCCATCACGTGGTCGCCGGAGAAGAGGGCCTTCTCTTCGATGAGCGAGAAGGCCAGGTGATTCGCCATGTGGCCGGGGGTCGCCAGGGCCGCCAGGGTCCAGCCGTCCCCCTCGACGGCGTCGCCGTCGCCGAGTTCCCGGTCGGGGGCATAGTCCTTGTCGGAGCTCGCCTCCAGGGGGTTGACCTCGCCCGTGAAGAGGGCGCGCGCCGGGCGGTGGGGGCCGCAGCCCACGATGGCCGCCCCCGTGGCCGCCCTGATGGCGGCGGCGGCAGGCGAGTGGTCCCGGTGGGTATGGGTGACGAACACATGGGTCACGGTCTCGTTCCGCACCTCGCCGAGAAGGGCCTCCACATGGCCGGGCAGGTCCGGGCCCGGATCGATGACGGCGACCTTTCCGGTCCCGACGATGTAGCTGCAGGTGCCCGTGAAGGTGATGGGGCCGGGATTGTTGGCGATGATTCGGCGCACGAGAGGGCTCACGCGAACGCATTCCCCCGCCTGCGCCGGGGAGCGGATGTCGAAGCTGAGATCGTCTGCCATGCTGGAGCCCTGGAAAGTTGCCGGTCCGGCCCGCGGGAAGCGACTCGGCGGCTTGAGACGCCGGCCGGACCCACCTATAAGGCGTCATGAGCCGCCTGCGAAAGGCGGAACGATCTGGAGATCCCTTTCATGTCGACCGGCGCCTCTTCGCTCGCTTCCCCATCGACCCTCGTGGGCCTGCTCTGGCCCTCCCGGGACGATGCCCGCTTCACGGCGCTGCGCGCCGTCGTCCTGATGATCGCCGGCACGGCGCTTCTGATGATCTCCGCCAAGGTCCAGGTGCCGCTGCCCTACGTTCCGTTGACCCTGCAGACCCTGGTCGTGCTCATGATCGGCGCGTCCTATGGCTGGCGCCTCGGCGGCGCGACGGTGGCCCTCTACCTGGCCGAGGGCGCCATGGGCCTGCCGGTCTTCGCCAACACGCCGCCCCTGCCGGCCGGGATCGGCTACTTCATGAGCCCCACCGGCGGCTTCCTGTTCGGCTTCCTGGCGGCGGCGGTCGCTATGGGCTACATGGCCGAGCGCGGCTGGAATCGTTCGCTCCTGCGGGTCGTCGTCATGATGGCGGTGGGCCATGCCCTGATCTTCGCCTTCGGCCTGGCTCAGCTCTCGCTGGCGATGCCCTTCGCCAAGGCCTGGGCCCTGGGCGCCTCCCCCTTCGTCGCCGCGACGCTCGTCAAGACGGCCCTGGCCGCGGCGCTGATGCAGGCGGCCTGGTCGGCGACGCGTCGGGGCGAGAGCCGCTAGAAGGTTTTTTGTCCGGGATGGAATCACGGAAGCCGCCTCTGGGGGCGGCTTTCTTTTGAGGCCTGGCTTGGAAGGGCCGTTCAGCCGGCCGAATGCACCAGCCGCAGGCTCGGCTTCGACTTGGCGAGGCCGTGGCGGAAGGTGAGGTCGACCCACTCCCCGTCGCCGCTGCCTTCGACCGTGTGATAGCCCATCTGCTTGGCGATGGCCTCAACCTGCCCGAGATTTCCGCGGGAGATCCAGCGCGAGAATTCCCGCATCCCCTGGTCCATGAGAACGGCCACCATGCCGATCTCGACGCCCTGATCGAAGTCTTCGCTGCGGGCTGGAAAACGCAGCCGCAAGCCATCATCAAGATGGATGTGTCGCATGTGGGTAGGCCCCCTAAACGCCTTGACCGGCACCTTTTCCCTCACCTTAGCGATGTTTTGCCCGCTGGGAAAGCGGCATGGGGGCGCAGAGCGGCGGCATTTGGAGCTTGTGGCGCGCGGGCATCAGCAGTCCCTCGCGTGCCAGGTCTCGCCGTGCCCGAGGCGGGTCACGCGGTGCGGCGGCGGCGCAGGAGGTTGTCGAGGCTCCAGGGGCCGCCGCCCGCCGCCGCCATGAACAGGAAGACGAAGCAGTAGAGGATCGCCGCATCGCCCCCGTTCAGAACAGGAAAGAAGCTCTTCGGAGCATGGGCGATCCAGTACGCCGCCGCCATGAGCCCCGAGAGCACGAAAGCCACCGGACGGACGAACAATCCGGGCACCAGAAGCGCTCCGCCAACGAGTTCGAGCACGCCTGCGATCCACGGCAGGCTGAAGGCGGCAGGACCCGGGCCGGGCGAGACCGGAAAGCCGAGCAGCTTCTGCGTGCCGTGCGCCATGAAGATGAGGGCGGCGACGATGCGCAGAACGCTGAGAAGGCGCGGCGCCCACACGGTTTCGAGGGAGGCGGTGTTCATCGATCTGTCTCCAGGTGAATGCGGCGGAACGCCGGAATCGAGCCGACGACGACAGACAAACCGTTCCGCATGTGGCAAGGGGCTGCGCCCCATCGGAGGGCATGTGTTCAGTAACGAATTGCTTACCACGTCTGCAATACGGTTTGATCTTACGGAAGCGTCAGGCGTTTCTCCCATGCCAACCGAACGGAGGCTGCCATGACCATCCTCGACCCGAGAACCGGTCAGCTCGTGACCATCGACCTTTCGCCCAGGCCCCGTCGTTAGCCGTGCCCGCCACACGCCGCAACGGAGCGCAGCGCCTTGAGCCCGTCGACGGGCTGCCCGCTCCCTCCGGCTTTCTCCGCTTCCTGCCGCAGAGCTGAAAGTCTGCCCCGAGCCGGCGAGGTTCGTGACGTCCGGATTCCTACCTCGAATTTGCCCTCCAGCATGACGCCGCACGTGCCGAATCGCACCGCTTTTCCATGCGTTTGCGCGTTCTATGGTAAGGCCAGGAACCCTTGCACCCTGAAGGCATTCCCATACAGGAATGGGTTCGGATGCGCGTCAAAGCCCAAGGCGTGATCGGCCAGCGCCGGACCCTGTGGTTTTTGGCGTACGACCTTGCAGAGGGCGGTCGGTTAAGGAGAGTCGGATGGCTCTGACAGGACGTTTCAACTTCCGTAAGACTTTGATGGGACGCATCGTGCTGCAGATCGAGGAGGAGGTCAGAACCTTCTCCAGCCGTCTGACCGGCAAGAACAAGCTGCGCCGCCGCTGGCGCGACGCCACCATGATGGATCTGGCCGCTCCGGAACTGCGCTCCCTGGTCGACCTGCGCTTCCGCCCCCGCTACATGCCCCAGGGTCATGAGCCGGCCCAGGACTGGCCCAGGGGACCCCGGCAGCTCGAAGCCCTCCCGTCCGCGACCGTTCACTACGAGACCTACCAGGAAGACGGGCGCTTCTCCACGCATTGAGCGCGCCGCTCACGATCATGAGGTGGCGATCATCCCTTGCTTCTGCCCAGCCAGGACAGGAAGCCGGAGCGCAGGCCCCTTGAACCAGAGTCCCGGTAAGCCAGTGGGGATGCTCCTTCCACGCCTCTCCATAGGCTGCCCAGCCATTGATCCGCTTCTTTGGTATAGCCCTTTCCTCCGTGGGGGGTCGGCGTGAATTCTCCAAAGACCGCACCGCGCGTCGTCGCATACATATCAATTCGCATGAACATGTTGAGCGTCCGACCGACCTTCCTGACCGTGTGAATGAGCTCGTCGTAACAGTCCGGCTTCGGAAGAGGTTCCTTCTGAAGATCCTGTGTCCGTTGTATTTTGATCCCGAGATCGGTCCAGTCCTCTTTCATGAACCAGTGCCTGTTAGCCTTTATGTTGACGCCACTGTTTCTTTCGATGACATGAATGAAGGCAATTCTGTCCCCGAAGGTATAGAACTTGTAATCCAGAGGGATCCCGTCTTTTCCGTCCCAATTGACCAGCAGTTCTTCGATCAGGAATTTTCCTCTGAACTCCCGCCCGTCGTAAGATTGCCGGATCGCATCGATGATGGAATTCCTGTCGTATTTCTTTCCGTCGAGGAGATTGACTCCGTCCGCCATGACGAAAACATTCTTCGCCGAGTAGCCGCTTGAGGGCTTGAGGACGAATCTGCTCGGGAGCTTCGAGAACTCAGGAATCTCGTCGATCCTCGAATACAATCCAAGTTCTTCCGGAACCTTGAACCCGTTGTCCTTCATGAAGGCGCGGCCCTCCAGCTTTCCGGACAGCCGGCTGAACTGCGGCAGCTGGCCTTGAGTCCACCACCGCTCCCGGCGGGCATGGAGGCGCTGGCTGAAGGTCGTCGAAGGGCTAACAATCCTGGTTATTTTATCGAGCATTCCCAAGCTGCCAATGCCTGTGAACACGCGCAGATCGCCTGCGCGTGATTCGTAGCGTCACTTTGCGCAACATAGACCAAGTTCCTGAAGGCGCTACCTGGAAGGGAGTTCCGAGACCATGAGATTGTTCTGGTCCTGATGATCTGGGTGCGATGCTAGTTTAGGCTGGTCTGCGCGCCGATTCGGAGGCCGATACCAGTTCTCGCTAGCTGCAATACAGATACTCGTATGCGCCTTTTGCCCTATGGTAGAACGCTCGATGTACTCTTCGTATTTGGGGCTGGCATTGGGACAGCGGAACACAGGAGGCCAGTTTCAAACTGGAAATCTGTCGGTCGTGCCATGAGGAGACCGGACGCTCGCAGATGCCCGATGTTCCGCCCCTGGCGGCAAGGAACGGATCAGAGCTTGCCACTCAGTTGAGGCTGTCCCGCGATGGGCAGAGCCAAACCTACAAATGGTTATGGCAAAGCGCCTGACCGACGATGAAGTTCAGGCGCTTGCCGCATTCCTTTCAAAGCAGTCTTTGAACTGAAGAGTTCGGCCAACCGGCCTTCATTCTCGCCTTACATCATCCATATCAATCGCTAGGCCGCTCAGGTTACACTGTGACTTCCCTCAGGTGGCTCACCTAACGAACGTTCGGGTGATCCGTCAGGTACAAGGGTGTCGCGCCCATGCGCCACCGCTCATGAGCAAGGAATACACGGCGCCGGCGCTGCGCCTCAAAGGCTAAGAGGGGTTTCTGGTTGTCGATGAAAAGGCCGATCTGCTGCTGGAAGTCGGCGCCCTCACGCCAGAAGCCTACATTCACGAAAGTCGTCCAGCGCCGATCGAGGCTCAAGGTCATCCAGGGAAACTGCTTCTGGTCTTCAACCTTGGACAGAAACTCACCAATCAGGCCCGAGCGGTCCTCAATCGTCGCACGGGTCGACCAGTACTTCAGGATTTCAGCCCCGTGTCCCTTCCTGATCCTCCACTCCACCAGAACGATCCTTGCGGAGGCTGTATCCTGTCCTGAAGCGGCTTGTCCGGGTGGTCTAAGGGTCCCTTCTTGCGCGTGGGGTAGGGTCGGCGCAAGAAGCAGGCCTAGGGTGATGGCAGCCACTGCTAGACGAGCAGTGCGGAAAGCGCAATCCAAGTTCAGATAAGAAGTCATCGACCGCCCCAGCAAATTACTGAGAGATGTTCAAACGAGTCGCAGCAGGGTGGAAGGCTAAAAATTCAACAATCCCGAACGTAATCTTTCTAGCTGCAGAGCTGATTTAGTCCTGAGTTCCCGCACCTATGTTTACGAAATTACTGACCTTGTGCAATTTTCTATGTTCGGCCGCCAAGAATAGAGAACGGATGCGGAGCATGAGGCATACGATCAGGACTGGATCATATTGGAATCTGAGGCGAGCCGCGTACTGTGGGGGCTTTCTTGGTGCTGTGGCAGTGATGCTGCACGAGGGCTATACCGTCGCCTTAGACATCTGCCTTCCGATTGGTCCGTTCACCCATGTCCTGGCCGAGTTGGCGATGTTTGCTCCCGGTGGCGCTATACTATTGGCTGCCGCAGCCACCACCTGCAACTGGCTCCCGCGAACGAGATCAGAGGCGTTTGCTGCTGAAAGGCCTCAGGAGTAGAAGGTTCATAGGAACGAAGGGCCGCGCTTAAAGCAACTGAGGCGCAGAGCCGTATTTGGAATAGGAGTCGTGTTGGGTCAGCCTTCCAATTGGACGCGAGCAGCCCGGCGCCTCGCCAAATGCCATGACGCTGTTCATGTCAACCGCATGGGTTAACCCGATAATGACGGGCGATATGTCCCTTCTGGTCAATTTCCGAGATTAACGGAACGAGCGCCATCAAACCTGCGTTCCATCCCTCGCAACCAGACTGGATTTCATTCCTCGCAAACAGATGGGATAGTGCCATGCGCCTCGCTGTGATTATAGCCGCCCTTTGTTCAGCCTCAGCTGCATCGGCCGAGACTTGGACGGTTCGAGAGGGCATCTGCGGCGAGTGGCAGGCCCGGTGGGACGTGCAGCAGGAGCAAAGCGGCATTTGGGTGGGTACGATCGACCACTTCCAAATAGGAGGGCCATGCACGCGAGCAACGGGAGAGGTGCTCACCAGCGATGTCAGGGCCTATTTCGTCGGTGAAAACCTGTTCGCCGTCAGAACTACCGGCAGGGTGACGTGCATGTATACGGGCAGGATGATTGGAGAGAACCGAGCGCGCGGCATTGGAGTCTGCGAAAATCTGCCGCGCACCGGATTTGCGATCCGTTTTCGAGCCCCCCAGGATAGACGTCCCTTGCGGGAGGTCCCACCCGATGACGAAATACTGACCCAGGAACAGCGGCAGCGGCCGAACATGCGCTTTGAGTTTCGCGGATTGGACGAGCTATTCGGGCGCTAGCCGGAGAAGGAAGCCTGCGCCCTGTCCAGCATCGTCGCGGCGATGATCACCTAGAGCGTCGGACTTTAAAGCTGACGCATTTCGGCCGTTTCGAAGATGGACTCACTATTTCTGGAGTTCAGAACTCACCGAGTTTGACTGCTCGTCTGGTAATCGAGTGCCTTGATCCGGTCCTTGTCGCAGCGGCGGGCGCATGCTGCCTCACATATCATCGAATGTAGCTGGCTGATCCAACCGGAGGCTGTCAGCACCTTGTCCCGTGGGTATCCATAGATGGAAGCTCGGCTGGCCTCGTAGGAGCGTCAGGCCGACGCAGTCTTAGGTTCTGGTCCAGATTAGGACGAACCGTCCCTTGAGGCGCCTCTACGTGAGGCGGATTTCATTTGTACCGATCTCCAGACGATTGAGAATGCGGGTCCTAAAAGCACGAACGGATGGGCCAAAGGTACTTAGTGGCGAATTCTCGACCTTAGGAAGCGACAGATTTGAAGCGGCAAACACGGACCGCCCTTCCTCCGGCTTTTCTTCCAAAGGAGGAAGGGACCCACACTTATGGCGTGGATGTTGTGGCGGCCGCTGCTTGAGCGGATTGAAGTTGCTGGAGGCGTTGATTGTTGTTGTTTCATTACTGCAACCTCGGTTCCTTGGGGCAACCTCATCACAGTAGCGGGTGAATATGTTACCCACCGTGCTCCGCTCTAAAGCCCTCCTGTTAGCAGGGAGACCGCGACGATCAACCTCAAGCTCAGTCTGCCGCGCCCAAGCCTGAGTGTCTGATCTAGTGAGAAAGGATCGTGTAGTGCTTGGAGAACCCTTTCGTCGTAATTGAACGTGCCAACGACCCCCGCGATAAGGATGGTAGCCACCGCATATAACCCCTTGATGTGCCGACGTTGTGCCACCAAGGTTTGTACGAGAGGAGGAGGGGAGGAACTAAACCCTTGTAATCTCTAGCTTAAGAGTGGTCGGAGTGGCAGGATTTGAACCTGCGACCCCCACGTCCCGAACGTGGTGCGCTACCAGACTGCGCTACACTCCGACACCGACAAATCATCGGGAGGCCGGACTTATAGCGGCGAGGGGAAAGCGCCGCAAGGGGAGAAATCGCGCGATCCGTGCGAATATCCCCTGGGTGCGAAACCGGTTGCCAGCATCGCCCGTGCCGATTATGTACACGCCACCATTGGGGCGTCGCCAAGCGGTAAGGCAGCGGTTTTTGGTACCGCCATTCCCAGGTTCGAATCCTGGCGCCCCAGCCAAGTTCTCAAATCCCGTTGAATTCCGTGACATTTCACCTTGGTTGCTGACTGGCGTAATCCGCTCGCGCGGGCTATCGAAGGCCAACTCCATGAACCATGAGAGGGGGCAACCTTGAAGGGCATCATCCTGGCGGGCGGGAGCGGGACGCGGCTGCATCCGATGACCTACGTCACATCCAAGCAGCTCCTGCCGATCTACGACAAGCCGATGATCTACTACCCGCTCACCACCCTGATGCTGGCAGGGGTGCGCGAGATCCTGATCATCTCCACCCCCGACGACCTGCCACGCTTCCGGCAGCTCCTGGGCAGCGGCGATAAGTGGGGCATCCGCCTCTCCTATGCCGAGCAGCCCAGGCCCGAGGGGCTGGCCCAGGCCTATGTGATTGGCGCCGAGTTCGTAGCCGGCGGCCCCTCCGTGCTGATCCTGGGCGACAACGTCTATTACGGACACGGCCTCACCGACCTGCTCCGTTCGGCGGCGGCGCGCCCGACCGGCGCCTCGGTGTTCGCCTACCATGTGACCGATCCGGAGCGCTACGGGGTGGTCGAGTTCGACGGGCAGGGGCGGGCGGTCTCCATCGAGGAGAAGCCGAAGGTCCCGCGCTCGAACTGGGCGGTGACGGGACTGTATTTCTATGACGCCCAGGTGGTGGAGATCGCCGCCCGGCTGAAGCCCTCGGCCCGGGGCGAGCTGGAGATCACGGATGTGAATCGGATCTACCTGGAGCGGGGTCAACTCCAGGTGGAGCAGATGGGGCGGGGCTATGCCTGGCTGGACACGGGCACGCCGGACAGCCTGGTGGAGGCGTCGGAGTTCGTGCGAGCCCTCGAGAAGCGGCAGGGCTTCCGGATCGCGTGCCCGGAGGAGATCGCGTTTGCGGCCGGCTGGATCAGCCGGGAGGATCTGCGGGGGCTTGGAGCCCGGCTGGCCAAAAGCTCCTATGGGCAATACCTTCTCTCCATTGCCGAGGGGCATCTTTGAAGCGACCCTCGCGCATTCAGGACAGGCCATAGGTGAAGGACGCACATGCACCAGATCGTGGAAACCTCCCCTTCGTCGCTCAAGTTCGGAACGAGCGGGCTGCGGGGCCTCGTGACGGAACTGAACGGAACTCCCGCCTTTGCGTATACGCGTGCCTTTGCAGAGATGCTCAAGGAGGACGGCTCGGCCGCCGCAGCGGGGGGCGCCGTGCTGGTCGGGCGCGACCTGCGCGACAGCAGCCCGAGCATCGCAGGGCTGTGCTGCGCAGCCCTAAAGGAGTCTGGCCTCTCCCCCGTCGATTGCGGGGCCCTTCCAACGCCGGCGCTGGCCTATCACGGGATGCGCTTCGGCCTGCCCGCCATCATGGTCACCGGAAGCCATATCCCGGAGGACCGCAACGGGCTGAAGTTCTACCGAGCGAAAGGAGAGATCGGCAAGCAAGATGAGGCGAGCATCCTGGCCTTTCATCGCAAGCTCGATCTTGGCGCATTGCCGGACAGCGCCCGCGCCCCGTGCGGAGCCCGGCCGGAGATGGATCTGCTCGCCGCCTACAGGGCGCGTTACCTGGACTTTTTCGGGCCTAAGGCCCTCGCCGGCCTCACCGTGGGGGTTTATCAGCATTCCTCGGTGGCGCGGGACGTGATCGTCGAGATCGTCGAAGCCCTAGGCGCGCGGGCGGTGCCGCTGGGGCGGGCAAACAGCTTCATCCCCGTCGACACGGAGGCGCTGCGGGAGGAGGACGAAATCCTGGGGCGGCAATGGGCCGGCGAAGGGGCGCTCGACGCCATCGTGTCCACGGACGGCGATGCGGACCGTCCCCTGATCGCCGATGCCACGGGCGCGTTCCTGCGTGGGGATCTGGTCGGCGCGATCACCGCGAGGTTCCTGGGAGCCGACGCCATCGTGACCCCCGTCACGTCGAACTCCGCCCTGGAAGCCTCCGGCGCATTCGGCGCCGTAATCCGCACCAGGGTCGGCTCGCCCTACGTGATCGAAGGCATGGGGGAGGCGGCCCGCTCCGGGGCGCGTGCCATCGTCGGCTTCGAGGCCAATGGCGGAGTTCTCCTCGGCTCCGATATCCTGCGCAACGGCCGCCGGCTGGAGGCCCTTCCCACCCGCGACGCCATGCTGCCCATCCTCTGCGCCCTGGCGGAGGTCGCCGCCCGGAAGCGCCCCCTGGCGGAGATTGCCGCGGCCTTCGCCTTCAAGGCCGCGGCGAGCAACCGGCTGAAGAACGTTGCCAGCGAAAAGACCGGCGCCTTCCTGCACAGGATCCAGCAGGACAAGGCCTTTCGGGACGATCTGTTCGCCTCCCTTGGCGGGGTTTCTGCGCTGGACGCCCGGGACGGACTTCGGATGACAGCCGGAAACGGCGAAGTCGTCCACTTCCGCGCCTCCGGCAATGCGCCGGAACTGCGGGTCTATGTGGAGGCGACAACGCCGGCCCGCGCCGACAGCCTGCTCGGCTGGGGGCTCAAGGAGGCGGAGCGGCGGGTCGGGTGATCAAGCCCTGCTGCTAGGGCTAAGGCTGTCTCAACGGCCCGAGGTGGCCGTTGAGGCTGTCCCAGATGCCGCGAGCAATCAAACGCATCCTCAGGGCGCGTTCATCGGCAAGGGTCGTGTAAGCCCCAAGGAAGGCTAAACTTCTGCTGATGAAATAGAGCCGCCATGCCAGTGGCGTGTAGTGCTGCCGGGCGAGCCATAGCGCGTTCCTGACCCAGTAATAATTCCGTATGGGCACATGAACGGCAATCCGGCGCGCCCCGACACGCACCGTGCCCTTGCCGAGGTGATGGTCAACGGCGGCCGTGGGCGAGATATAGCTCACGTAACCGGCGGCCCGGGCCCTGAAGCACCAATCCACATCGACGAGATCAATGAAGAGGTCTTCCTTAAATCGGCCGACCTTCTCGAAGACAGCGAGGGGAATGAGCGACCCTGAAGCAATAATGAAATCGCTTGCAACGGGCTCGGTCCGGGCGTCGAGGGATATGCGGGAGATGCGAGGTCCGGCCGCACGATAGGCCCTCGTCTGCTGCTGGCTATGCTTCTCATAATATGCAGGACCGACCGCAGCCACTCCGCCCTGTTCCCGCTCAAGGGCCTGCCATTGCGTCGACAGGTCAGCCACAACGCCCGGGGACAGGACGGTATCCTGGTCGAGCAGCAGCACGTGGGAGAAGCCGCCCTGTCGGGCGAGATCCACGCCCTGGTTCTGGGCCGCGGCAATCCCGATGTTCTGGTCGTTCGCGAGGAGGCGTGCGCCGACGGCGGATGCGATCCTACCGACGTCCTCCGCATTGGCCGAGCCGTTGTCGATAACCGCCGTGCCCTGAACCTGCGGGGCTACCGACGCCAGCATGTCGGCTAATAGGGCCGTATCTGGATGGTAGGTGATCGCGACGGCCAGGACGCGCATTTCATGTTCTCCGCAACGGAACTCGACCCTAGTAGATTGATCCCCGCATAGGGGCAAGCAAGACGGCAGCACGCCCGCTGGAAGCTGTTCCTTCGTTATATTCCTATTGAGCCTGCCGCGAACGGAATAGGTGCTCAATCCTTCCATGACGTTGGTGACAGGGTGCGATAGGCTGGCCAAGATCAGGGGGCCGAGCACGAGGAGTTCCGAACTTCCAGGGAAAGCCCAGTGCTACGCGAGGGTTGCTGGCGGCACGTTGAGGGGTTATAGCGGCTCTCTAAAGCTGGTCTGGCCATATTTCGAGGCCGGACAGCTGTCCCCTGTTCCGGCAAGCGCGCCCGTACGGCGTCTTACCGGAGGCGTGCCACCCTGATCAACGGCTTTTGCGCAGGGGAGGCACGATCCCTACGAGGCTGAACCTGAGAATTCCGATGCACAAAGATTTGCTGCTCCGCAAACTGAACGATAAGACCGCAGTTATCGGGATCGTGGGCCTCGGCTACGTCGGGTTGCCGCTGTCCCTCCGGTACTCGGAAATCGGCTATAGGGTCGTGGGATTCGATATCGACCAGAGTAAAGTTGATGTCCTAAGCCGGGGAGGGACCTACATCGAGCATATCGCGGCCGAGGGAATTGCCAGGGCCATCAGGAGTGGCTTTGAGCCCACCGTCGATTTGTCCCGGGCCCGTGACGTCGATGCCCTGATCCTGTGCGTTCCCACCCCTCTGAACAAATACCGGGAGCCGGACCTCAGCTACGTGCTGAATACTGTGGAGGCCCTTTTGCCCCACCTCAGGAGCGGCCAAATCATCTCTCTCGAGAGCACAACTTATCCAGGCACGACCGAAGAAGAACTGAAGCCCCGGATCGAAAACTCAGGCTTCAAGGTCGGAGAGGACATATTTCTCGTGTTCTCGCCGGAGCGTGAGGACCCGGGCAATGCGAAGTTCAGCACGCACAACATCCCGAAGGTCTGTGGCGGAAGCACGCCGTCATGTCTTCAGGCCGGTCTCGCGCTCTACGGCCAAGTGATCGATACGGTCGTGCCGGTCAGTTCCACACAGGCTGCCGAGCTGACGAAGCTCCTTGAGAACATCCACCGCGCCGTCAACATCGGCCTGGTGAACGAGATGAAAATCATCGCGGACAGGATGGGCATCGACATCCACGAGGTGATCCGCGCGGCCGCAACCAAGCCGTTCGGCTTCGTTCCCTATTATCCCGGTCCAGGTCTCGGCGGGCACTGCATTCCTATCGATCCCTTCTACCTTACGTGGAAGGCGCGGGAATACGGTCTGCACACCCGTTTCATCGAGCTTGCCGGCGAGATCAACAGCTCCATGCCCGAATGGGTGGTTGAGAAGGTTTCGGACGCTCTGAATGATCGTAAGAAATCGATCCGGGGCAGCAAGATCCTGGTATTGGGCATCGCCTATAAGAAGAATGTCGACGACATGCGGGAGTCTCCAGCCGTGGAGCTGATGAGCATGCTTCAAGCAAAGGGAGCGCACATCGAGTACAGCGATCCGCATGTGCCGAGTTTCCCGAAGATGCGTCGCTACTCGTTCCAACTCGAGAGCATCGACCTGACCCCGGAGACCCTCGCAGGCTATGATATGGTTCTTCTGGCGACGGACCACGACAAGTTCGATTACGCGATAATCGAAAAGCACGCCAAACTCATCGTAGACACCCGCGGAAGGTACCTCGGGGCTCGCGACAATGTAGTGAAAGCCTAGTTCAAAACGAGCGATGAGCCTTACTTCGATGATCTGACTTGGCCGTTTGCTCAAAGTAGACAGAATGTGCCTGTGCTGGTTCAGAGCTGCTGGAGAATGATCGGCTCAAAGGTGCAAGAGCTGATCATAACATCAAGGATAATGACGTTGAGAGCCAACGGGCCGAGACTGGTGGACGCGCTGCGCGATGTTCGCGAGGGCTGGCGCTGGTATGAGCTGTGGCTGACCCTCGGCTGGCGGGATGTGCTGCGGCGTCACCGCCGTTCACGCCTGGGCCCCCTTTGGATTTCCATCAGCATGGGCTTTGTCGCAGGTTGCATGGGAACGCTCTACAGCGCGATCATGCAGCGATCTCCGCAGGATTACATCCCATATCTCGTAGCAGGCTTCATGACGTGGAATTTCCTTGCCGCGTTGGTGAATGAAGGCCGGGAGGCATTCGTCGGGAATGCCGCTTCCATAAGAGAAATCCCGGTTCCTGGCACAGTCTACGTCTATCGACTCCTGTGGAGGAACATCCTCGTTTTCGGATACAATGCTGTTGTTTATGTCATCGTTCTCTTGATTTTCAGGATCTGGCCTTTCCCCGCCATTCTGCTGGTTCTTCCAGCATTGGCGGTGATCCTGGCTAACGGGGTATGGATCGGATTGCTCCTGGGGCTGATCAATGCGCGCTTCCGGGATTTCGGCCAGCTGATCCCCAATGCGATGCGGCTGATCTTCTTCGTAACGCCTATTATCTGGTATGCGGAGAGTGCGGCCGGCATGCGCGGACTTTTTGTGCATCTCAACCCGATGTACTACTTCATCGAACTCCTCCGCGCGCCTCTGCTTGGCATCGCGCCAAGCCCGATCGTCTGGATCGTTATTTTGGGGATCACTGTTTTGGGCTGGGGCATCACGCTGCCGATCTACGCGCATTGGCGCCGGCAGATAGCTTTCTGGGTCTGAGGTGCACACATGGCGCTGGTAAGGCTTGAGAACGTAACACTGGACTATCCGGTTTCGGTGTCCAAAGCACAAAAAGGACATTTGGCCTCCCAAAGCAAAGCAGTTGGCGGACAACTGGCTGCAGGAGGAGCGGGTTATATGCGGGTGCGCGCGCTGGAGGACTTGTCCCTTTCCCTCGAGCCTGGCGACCGATTGGCGCTGATCGGTCACAACGGGGCAGGAAAGTCCACTCTGTTGCGGGTCATGGCAGGCCTTTACACGCCAACGCAAGGCCGAGTCGTGATTCAAGGCCGGGTTGCCCCGCTCCTCAACCTCAGCTTCGGGCTCGATATGGAGGCGACAGGGTTCGACAACATCATCGTTCGAGGTCTGTTTCTTGGCATGAGCCGCGCCGAGATCAAACGAAAATACGACAGTATCGCCGAGTTCAGCGAGTTAGGAGAGTTCCTGCATCTTCCAATGCGTACCTATTCGTCAGGGATGCGCGCGCGTCTTGCCTTTGCAATTTCCACCCATGTGGATACCGATATTCTGCTCTTAGACGAGGTTGTCGCCACTGGCGATGCCGCCTTCATTCGGAAGGCGAACCAGCGCCTGGAGGCCTTTACGGGTCAGTCGAAGATCTTTGTTCTGGCGTCCCACTCAAACAAGGTATTGCGGGAACTCTGCAATAAGGCCCTGCTCCTGGAGCATGGGAGAGTCAAGGGATTTGGACCCGTCGAGGAGGTTATCGAATCCTATAAGAATATGTCCGCCGGCAAGGCCAAATGAGAGAAGATCCGTTATGAGGAAGGGCCCTGAGAACTCTCTTCACCATGCAGCAATCTTGCATGTCTCGGCTTCAGTCGACGATTCCGGAATTGCATTTGATTACATCGCTACCAAAATTGTGAAAGTGTCCTCCAGAGCGCCCGCTCCAAGAATGCGAAGGTTTCTCTCTCCTACTCGCGTTAGGAGCAGGTAAATGGCTGCAGATGCTCCCCATGAGGAGCTGACAGACACCCGGCGTGTTGCGGAGCCCGACATCATGGCTTTGCAAAAGGAGCTGGACGACAAACAGAGTGAGATAAGACGGCTGCAGGAGACTGTCCGAAGCCTGCAGGCGGAGATCAGAATACTGCGCAGTTCAATGTCCTGGGCCCTCACGCGCCCTTTGCGCTGGTTGGCGCGTAGCCTTCCTGGATTAGCAGCCTTTGGACAACTCGGATTCGATAAGGCAAAGGACATTCTCGTCGCGATCTTGCCGAAAAAACTATCTGAAACCCTGCTGGACAATCGATGGCACGGAAGTACGAATCTTGAGGAGCAGATCGTCGCGTATAAGAATTCATCTCCAGCCGGTGGACGCCGGATCGTCTTTTACACTGCGGTATTCGGAGATTATGACAATCTGCTGCTACCCGAGCGGATCGACCCCAGCGTCGATTATGTCTGCTTCACAGATCGTCCGCGGAACGATTACGGCGTGTGGCAGATGCGGTCAGCGCCCTACTACCATCCCGATCCAACACGCATCGCGCGATATGTCAAAACCCATCCTCATGAGCTTTTTCTGAGCCACGAGGTCGCAGTCTGGCTGGATGCCAATGTTATTCTAAAGGGTGACATCCGCAAGTACATCGAGATGATTGAACGAGAGGGAGCGCATCTTGGCTTGGTGCAGCACCCCCACCGCCAATGCTTCTATGAGGAAGCAGAGGCTTGCAAGCGGCTCAGAAAAGATGGCAAGGCCATCATCGACGCCCAAGTCGAGCATTACCGAAAGCATGGCTTGCCTTCAAATCAGCCGTTGTTCGAAACTGGCTTCATGGTTGTTCCGTTGCGCAATTCGGAAAGAACGGCTGTGGCTCTTCATACTTGGTGGCAGCAGATTGAGCGGTTCAGTCGTCGAGATCAGCTCGGATTCGCCTGGGTAGCTCACCGCCTTCCCGATCTCCGGATCACTCCGCTGCTGCCTCACGGTGCCTCCCTTCGAGACCACGAAGACTTCCACTATTTTCGTCACAACTACGCCCGTGCGCTTGTCGCTCCCAAGCCGCTTCTTCAGCTCGGGACCGTCGCCGATCCTGCCGAAGGAGCTTCATACTCACAGGTAAAGAACGAACGTTTGCTCCGCCTAAAAGAGGAGCCAATCGATATCATTGTTTGTGTCCACAATGCGCTCGAAGATGTGCGCCTCTGCTTGGACTCGGCGTGGGAGAACCTGCTGCCGCAACATCGGATCATTATTGTAAACGATTGTTCTGACGACGGAACGACCTCCTATCTGCGCACGTTCGCAGCGAACAAGGAGCGGGTCGCTTTGCTAGAGAACGAAGAGAATCTGGGGTATACGCGTTCTGCCAATCGCGGACTAGCGGCAGGAGCCGCCAGCTTCCGGATCCTTCTCAACAGCGACACCATCGTGTGCAGGAACTGGGCGCTGAAGATGCTTGACGTTGCGGCACGCAGCGATGCGATCGGTATCGTTGGCCCACTCTCGAATGCAGCGGGAGCGCAATCGATTCCGTACATAAAGGGTCGCGGCAACAATACCGCCATCAACGTGCTGCCGAACGGCCTCAGCGTGCACGATCTCGATTTAGCTTGCGAGGAGTGGAGTTTCGCGGACCTCTTTCCGCGGGCGCCGCTCGTACACGGCTTCTGCTTCGGCGTGAAGAAAGAGCTGATAAACAGCATCGGACTCTTTGACGATAGGAACTTCAAGCGCTTCTATGGTGAAGAGAACGACTATTGCTTCAGGGCTCTTGCGGCAGGCTTCGAACTTGCAATCGCCACGAACACCTTTGTCTTTCACCGGAAGTCCAGAAGCATCGACGAAGAGAAGCGCGTGGTGCATATGGCTGAGGCTTGGAAGCGGCTGCGTGAACTCTATGGCGCTGAACGAATTCTAAGCGCCTATCGGCAATTGGAAGAGCATCCGCTCCTGGATCAGATACGACGCCGAGCAGCAAGTCATTTTAAGGCTGTGCAGGCGGGTCGTTGGTCACGGGGAAAGGTGTGAAAATATGGCCCGTCATTTGCCTCAGTTCGGCGGCCCAAAGACCAGGGTAACCGCTTTTCCCATAGCTGGCGTGGGTCTCGGCTCTCGCAAGTCTTCGAAGCGGCAAATTGACTTAGACAAATGAAACGTATTCTTCGGAGAGTCATCTCTCGACTTAAGGCAAACCGCTTCCTTCGAAGGAGCGTCTCCCAATTCAGGACCCTTTCCTTCGATCGCCAGACGGCAGTCTTGGGACATGCTGGGCAACTGATTGAGAGAGGAGACTTCAACAAGGCCGCGGCCTATCTTGAGAACGCTGAAGCAAAGACACTTCGTATCTCGAGGGCGATGCTCAACAGCTATTTGGCGGCGCATAGATTTGAAGAACTTTGCTTGGCTTATGAGAGAATCCCAGCGGAGCACAAGAACGATTTTGATTGCAGGCATCTGTACCTGTTGGCGGCTGCCAATTTGAGACGCTTCGACATAGTCGAGCACATTATTGAAGATGTTCTGAGCGGACCCGACAGCGATCAGGCCTCTAGCTTCCTGAGCAAAGTCTACCTCTTCGCAGAACGGCTAGGTCCGGAGGTACGTCAGAAGGTTGTCAACTGCCTGGTATCCCACCGCTCTTGGCTTGCAGCAGAGCACTTTGATGCAATCTTGAAATCTGCCCACCATCTTCGAGGAAGAGGGGCCAAAGCCGATGCTCTTCAACTCGAAGAGGCGCTCCGAAAAGGAGCCGGCGACAATAGAAGCCGTATGAAGCTTGACGTCTACGACGGGCAGATTCAGTTCCTCGAGGGGCGGTATGATCTTCAACTGGCAGCAGTGAATAGGTTGCTGGCCAGGCAAGCTCTCGATTCCATTGACCTGATCGACTCGGGCGCTCCATTGGCATGTGAGAATTTGAAGAGCATATCACACTCACGGCCGGTAGTCCGCGGGCCGCGCGTGTCGATTCTGATGCCCGCCTACAACAGCGAGGACACCATTGGTTATGCTCTGGAGTCCTTAAGGAGGCAGACTTACCAGGATATTGAAGTCATCATCGTCGATGATGCGAGCACAGACGCAACGGCACGCGTCGCAGCTCAATTCGGTGTGTTGGATCCACGCTTTCGGATCATCGACTTGAAAGCAAATTCAGGCGCATTCATTGCCAGAAATGTGGGTCTTGCGGCTGCTGTCGGAGAGTATGTCACAAATCAGGACGCGGACGATTGGGCGCATCCTCAGAAAATTGCAACCGCGGTCGGTGAGCTGCAGCAGGACTCTTCCCTTGTGGCGACGTGGGTCGAGCATGTTCGCTGCTCAAGCCAGAAGGGCTTCAGAGCACTGAGTGGATACATAAGGCCGGATGCTTCATCTCTGATGTTCCGTCGTGAACCTGTGATGCACAAGATCGGCTGGTACGATTCCGTTCGCGCAGCTGGTGATGGCGAGTTCCATCTCAGAATGGAACGATCTTTTGGACGCTACAGCATCAAGCAGATCGAGAAGCTTCTTTCCTTCGTGAGATGGTCTGACAATAGTTTGTCGGGAGGTGGTGTCTTTCAGATCGATAATGATCTCGGCATTTTCAGCCCGTCACGAAGTAGCTATCGTCGGTCATTCGGTCTCTGGCACGAGACGGCGGATCGCCTCTACATGCCGTTCCCCCTACAAACCCGTCCGTTTCCGGTGCCGGAGACTCTGCAGCCCAGGTGACAGCTACTTCTGAGAACTCGCTTGGAAATTCAGATCTGGAGGTATTCGGGCCATTTATTCGAAGCCGATAGCGGCCGAAAGCACCACTTTGCGGGTGCTAGGGCCTGTTAGATCTTGAGCCAGTCGAGAGTAGCGGCGAGGCAAAGTATGCCCATGAAGGATGAGGCGGTCTTCTCATAGCGGGTCGCAACAGCACGCCACTCCTTCAGCCTGGCCCAGAGC
>JAESGY010000037.1_pt1 | contig 140171 bp, 110 predicted proteins | sample 9269841 | NCBI WGS metagenome assembly JAESGY01 (sample SAMN17022865, study PRJNA683097) | algae metagenome | isolation source: Spirirestis rafaelensis WJT71-NPBG6 and co-occurring heterotrophs from... | place: USA: Pinto Wells, Joshua Tree National Park, Colorado Desert, CA | collected...
TGAAAATCCGCATCCTTGATTTTATCGATTACTTTAATCGAACTATGGCGAAACCATTTAAGTGGACTTATAAGGGCAAAGTATTGGCACTTTAATGGTAACTCTATTTCCGCCGTACTGTACTAGGAGGTGTTGTGCGATCGCCTGAATCTATCTCCAGACTTATGCTTTGGTGACATAAGACTTTATTTGTAAGTCTTAGTATAGTTTCTCCCTGAAACAGCGATGGAAACACTATCTGATGGCTACGATGCGCCAGATGCAGATAGTGTCCTATGGGGAAGATAGAATTATCCACTAAGCTATCCGCCTGGACAGTGTGCGGGAGGAGAGTTACAAAAAGGGGTTGTGTTGCATAAATAAATCCTAACCAAGCGGAGGTTTTGTCCTCAATAAGTTTTTGCAACACAACTGTAGAAGCTATCACTAGTAAACTGCTTAGACGCGAAGAATGTCCGCATATCGCTGCATCCGCACATCTCAACATTAACCTCCCCCTGTCAAAGAATGCGATTTTGTGAGAGCAAGCAAAAAACGAGCGATCGCTAAAGTCGCGGATATATCGGGCTTTGAAGCGGCAGCGAGAGATTTTGGTATACTATTGATACTTTTATCCCGCCCGGTTTAGGCGATCGCGCAGCGTCTCTATGAGGGAGAAGGTTGCTCGGCAGATCGCGCCCTTTCTTTACGCGTCCCCCATTTTTCAACGACCACACTCTATTCATTCCCTGGTATAATTATGCTTTGCTAATCATCTGTTTGGATTATTGAATCACAAGCAGAATTATTAAAGGTGAAAATGTAAAAATTTACTGCTAAATACAGCTATTGATTTTGATTTTATCCGGTTGTTTTCTCTGCCACCAATTTTTGCAGCACAACTGTGCCCTTCACTTATGAGCCAGGATATTCTCAGTAATTACACTGTTCCTGAAGAAGCAGAGGTTTTCGTTTTTGCCACTTCCTTCGCCCAACAACGGCTGTGGTTTCTCGACTCTCTAGCACCAGGTAATCCATCCTACAATGTGTTAACAGCACTTCGGCTGACAGGGAAACTCAACTTCACCGCTTTAACGCAGACATTCAACGAGCTGGTACGCCGCCACGAAATTTTACGCACCACGTTTGTTATGGTGGAAGGGCAACCCGTACAAGTAATAGCTACTAGCTTAATTATACCTATTAGGGTAGTAGACCTACGCAATGAATTTGAAAGCCAAGAACGTGAAACACAAGCACGGCGACTGGCAAGCCAAGAGGCTCAACGTTGTTTCAATCTCACCACCGGACCATTGCTGCGATTGACGCTGCTACAGCTCGATGAAGCAGAATACGTGCTACTGCTGAACCTACATCACATTGTTGCCGATGGCTGGTCTATTGGAGTGCTGATTAAAGAACTGGGAACATTATATAAAGCCTTTTTAGAGGATAAACAATCGCCCCTGCCGGAACTACCTATTCAGTATGCAGATTTCGCCGAATGGCAGCGCGAGTGGCTTGTGGGAGAAGTGCTGGAAACCCAGTTACGTTACTGGCGTCATCACTTAGATAAAATCTCAGTACTGAATCTTCCTACTGACCGATTAAGACCAGCAGTTCCAACTTACAGGGGTGCGAAACAATTTATACAATTACCGCCCTATTTAACTCAGGCGCTAGAGACACTTAGCCACCAAGAAGGCGTTACCTTGTTCATGACTCTGCTGGCTGGGTTTCAAACGTTGCTTTATCGCTACACGCAACAAGAGGACATTGCAATCGGATCGCCCATTGCCAATCGCAACCGCAGCGAGCTAGAAGGGTTAATTGGCTTTTTTGTCAATACTTTAGTACTGCGTACCGATTTATCAGGAAATCCAACGTTTCAAGAACTCTTGGATCGAGTGCGAAAAGTAACTTTAAGCGCTTATGCTCATCAGGACTTGCCCTTTGAAAAGCTGGTGGAGGAATTACACCAAGAACGAGATTTGAGCCGTCATCCGTTGTTTCAGGTCGTATTTAGCCTGCAAAATACTCCAATCGTTGCGCTAGAGTTACCTGGGTTAACGCTTTCGCAATTGGAGTTTGACAGCAAAACTGCAAAGCTCGATTTGGAGTTTCACCTGTGGCAAGATTTGGAAAGCCTTAAAGGACAAGTGGTGTATAGCACCGATTTATTTGATGACAGTACTATTACCCGGATCTTGGGACATTTCCAAACGCTGCTAGAAAGCATTGTTGTTAATCCAAAACAACGCCTTTGCGACTTGTCAATCTTAACAAAAGTAGAACGAGATGAATTATTAATACAGTTTCATCAAAATCAATGCCAAATCAAAAAGATAAAATCTAACATTGAGCAGTGTTTTCATCAGTTATTTGAAGCAGTTGTAGCAGAAACTCCCAATGCGATCGCACTAGTTTTTGAACATCAGCAATTAACCTACCGCGAACTGAACAACCGAGCTAACCAACTTGCACATCACCTGCAACAATTAGGGGTAGTTCCTGATGTTTTAGTTGGCATTTGCCTAGAGCGATCGCCAGAAATGATAATTGGGCTGTTGGCTATTCTCAAAGCGGGTGCAGCATATCTGCCTTTAGATCCCAGCTATCCGGTTGAGCGTTTTCACTTCATGCTCAAAGATGCCAAAGTCTCAATTTTGCTAACTCAGCAGCGATCCCTTGAGCGTTTGGGGAAAGTTTCGATACCTATAGTTTGCTTAGATAATAACGATAAAAAAGCGAATATAGCTTCTCAAAACCAGGAAAACCCAAATAGCGGCGTAACATCTGATAACCTAGCTTATGTTATTTACACCTCTGGCTCAACAGGACAGCCTAAAGGCGTTTTAATCAAACACCGAGGACTTTCCAACTTGGCAAAAGCTCAAACTGAAGTTTTCAATTTGCAACCGAGTAACCGCATTTTGCAATTTGCATCATTGAGTTTTGATGCCTCAATTTTTGAGATTGTTATGGCACTGCGAACAGGAGCAACTCTTTATTTAGCAAAGAAAGATTCGCTTCTACCCGGAAAAGTTTTGCTGCAAATATTGGGGGAAAAAGCTATTACTCACGTTACCCTTCCTCCTGCGGTGTTGGCAGTTCTACCTACAGAATCGCTCCCAGCATTGCAAAGTATAATTTGTGCAGGCGAATTCTGTCCCCAGGATATTATAAAACGCTGGTGGAGTTCTAATCGTCGGTTTTTTAATGCTTACGGACCGACTGAAGCAACTGTTTGGTCAACCGTTGGAGAAATTAACACTCTTGATGAAAAACCCTCTATAGGTCGTCCTATTGCTAACACTCAAATTTATATATTAGATAAGTATTTACAACCTGTACCAATTGGAATTCCTGGTGAATTATACATCGGTGGTGATGGTGTGGCTGAAGGCTACCTCAATCGTCCTCAATTAACTGCTGAAAAGTTTATTCCCAATTTTTTTAGCGAGAATAAAGGAACGCGACTTTACAAGAGCGGTGATTTAGCTTGTTATCGAGAAGATGGTAATATTGAATTTTTGGGTCGCATCGATAATCAAGTCAAAATTCGTGGCTTTCGCATTGAGTTATCAGAGATTGAAACAGTGCTGATGATGCATCAAAGCGTAGAAAAAGCAGTAGTAATTGCTAAAGAGAACGTGTCAGGCGATCGCTACTTGGTGGCTTATATTATTCCCACGAAGCAGCCTGCAACAACTAGTAAATTACGTGAATTCTTAAAAGAAAAATTGCCAGAATATATGATACCAGCAGCCTTTGTAGTGCTGGATTCTCTGCCGCTAACGCCTAATGGCAAACTAGATCGCCTTGCACTCACAGCACTCGACACTGCAACTAGTCGCTTAATAGATAAAATTTTTATCGCTCCTCGTACCCCAACCGAGTTAACATTAGCAAAAATCTGGGCTGAAGTCCTTAACATTGAGCGTGTGGGTATTTACGATAACTTCTTTGACTTGGGAGGGAATTCACTGTTAACTGTACGCCTTATAGAGCAAATACACAAGCAATTTGAGCGCGACTTACCGCTATCTACCATATTTTTAAATCCAACAATTGAAAGTTTAGCAAATTCTCTCTGCCAAGAAACAGATTCTCTGTCTTGGTCTCCCTTGGTTGCGATTCAGCCGGCTGGTTCAAATCCGCCTTTCTTTTGCGTTCATCCAATCTTTGGTGTTGTCTTTCCTTATTATGAATTAGCTCATCATTTAGGAAATAATCAACCATTTTACGGGCTACAACCGATTGGTATTGACGGACAAACTCCACTAACTAGCATTGAGGAAATGGCTGCCCACTATATTGAAGCATTGCGTAAAGTACAGCCAAAAGGACCTTATTATTTAGGAGGTTGGTCTTTTGGCGGTTTGGTTGCTTTTGAGATGGCTCAACAACTCGAAAAATCTGGGGATGAAGTGGCGTTACTTGCTATGCTTGATACTTTAGCACCAATTCAAAGCAATATACCTGACTTTGGCAATGGGTTAAAGTTTCTTTTCACGACAGTAGCGCGATACATATGGTCATTTTTCTTCGATTATTTTCGTTTAATTATCACTCATAGCAAAAATCAAACCAATAGTTTTTCTATTTTTAATAAGTTGATTCAATGGCTCGAAGTAAATCTGTTTTCACACTTTATCTTGGGAGAAGCTGCTAAAGTCAACTCTATACCAGAAGAGTCAAGGTCACGAATTTTAAGCGAGTTAACAATTCGCCCGATGCTTCGTGTTTTCTATGCTAATAGCCAAGCAGTTATCAACTACGTTCCGCAGGTCTACCCTAAGCAAATTACTCTTTTTAAAACAAGTGTGAATTCAGGTATTGCTGAGGAAGATTCGAGTATGGGTTGGGATAAGTTGGCTATTGAAAAAACAGAAGTTTATTCTATTCCCGGTAATCACCTAACCATGTTGAGAAAACCCCATATCCAGGTTATCGCTGCACAGCTAAGAGCCTGTATTGAAAAAGCACATAATTGAGCGAAACGCAAGATGTCGGTTATCGCACTCCGCACTCGTAATTTTCGCTGATTAGCTAATTTCTCTTTGCCATAAAATATCTGTAACTCTCGTCATCCCAGCTTTCAGATGACGGCGATAGGTACTGAAAGGCAAATCTAGTAACTCAGCTGCTTGTTCTTGCGTCGGGGCAGGATTTAAATAAGTTCGATAAACAGCGCGGTAGAGTTTTTCATCACGCGGGGATGATTGTAAGGATTCAACTGCTTGTTTCACCAGATTTTGTAAAACGTTAACGCGTTGGCTTTGTCCACCGCACGCATCGCGTAAGTGACCAGAGTCCGGTTTCTCGGAGAGTTGCGTGTCCAAAGGACTCTCGCTAATACTTGCTTTTGTGTCAACTTGCTCTTCCACTAAGCGCCATAACACTTCCTGTACGCTTCGCGATCGCATTAATGGATTATTCTGTAATGCATCAGGACAACTAAAGTTACGTAACGCATTCTGCACTGCCTCCACAAATTCTGGCTGACTAAGAACCAACAGGGGTTCACCGACTGGAGTATTATCTACAGATTCTCCGGCAGTTGTAACCTCTTTTCGTGCCAAAATTTCCTTCCATACGGCAGGTGACACAATTCGCCAGTCATGCCCATAAACACCATAGTGTTTTCCCCCAACTGTAAAATCAGTTTCAGAAACTCGTGTTAAGTCGAAGTAGTTTAACATTGCTGTCCAACTATCTGCTTGGGCACAAGGTAGAAAGGTGTATGCTAACCCCGGTGTATTCTGAAAATACTGCACAAAATTAATGAAAATTAGACTTTGGGTGGGGGAAACAGCTTGATAGGTGTCCCGCGCCATCCAGAAGCGGAAAATAGTTGCGCCTTCGCTAGGGCGTAATGGTGCATGGGTTTGGAGATATTGCCAAGATGCAAGTGCCGCAGGATCTGCACTCAAATCTTCAACACTTGCTGTGTGCAATGTCACCATCATTGCGAACCCCGCAGGTTCGGAGTGCAAGTCACGAAATACTACTACATTCTGCGGTTGACGCTTCAACCAGTGAGCTGCTATTTCTGCTGAGTCTTCACCTTCGTATTGTGCCACCATCCCCAGCAGTACGGTTTTGTCAGTTTCCCGTAATGAGTCCGTCAATAAATTACTTTGCTCACCCCAGGTGAAACAGGCTCGAATAGCCGAGTTATCCCGATGCAAAAAAATATAATCAAGTAGCACTCGATGCTTTTCTTGTCCTTGGGTTTGTCCTAGTCGTTTAGTATAGTATTGACGCGCTCGGTGGTGTAATTGAGTGTAAAATTCCGAATTACGCCAACGTAAGTCAGCAATTAAAACTTCGCGTGCTAAATCGTGGGGAAATAAACCCAATTGCCCTGATTCGATAAACGACAGTCCGCGCAACCACTCAAATAAATCGTGAACATCAAGTATTTCCCCTAAAGACTGAGCCTCACCAGCCAAAGTATTTTGAGGCGCAGCCAATATTTGATTTAGTGCGGCTTCGGTAGTCAGCCGGATCACCGCACAAGCTTCTAAAGCCATACGGTGTGCGGGCGTTGGTACTTCTTTTATGAATCTTTCCAACAGTGTTTTAACAACATTGGGAGCAGATTCTGCTTGAAAAGAGATTTCTTTTTCCTGAGCAAACACCTCAGCAACCAAAGATAATGCTAGAGGATGTCCGTGGGTAAAATCTAGAATCGCCTGGTGTTGTGTGGTGGGAATATCTCGTGTGGTGAGATAAGTTTGACTTTCTTCTGGGGTAAGGTTGCGTAGGGGCAAAGTGTGCATCAAAGCTTGCCAACCTGGATCGCTACACCAACCAGATGAGGGGGGATTGCGTCCAGCAATCACAATTAAGGTATCAGCAGACAAATGGGGTAAGAATCCTTCCCGCAACCATTCATCTAGCTGGGTAATAGCTTCATAGGTATCAATTAAAATTACATTACGTTCTTGTCTTTGGGCTAGCACATGCAAAGGAGAATCTGATTCATTCAATCCCATCAACGAACGCAACGTGCTAACAAAAGATTCTGGCGCAGCTTCTATATTACGTCCTTCTACGTAGATAGTTGATATTTTTGACTGTTCACAAAATCGCAAAAACTGATGCATGAGAGTTGTCTTGCCCACACCACCGGGGCCAAAGACGTGCAAAATGTGAAAAGGTAATTCTGGAGATGCGATCGCATGATGAAATAGCTCCAGTTCCCGCCCACGTCCTACAAATCTGCGATTTCGTTCTGCACTTAGTCTCTGTAATAGAGATGTCATTGGCATCCCTTCCTCAAATTTTACGTAGGATTACTATTTTAAAGTATAAGTATGTTTTTGATTTATAAAATTTACTTTGACAAAATTTATAAATTTTACATAAAATTAATTGCCATAGCTGACGCACACCAACAAAGTTAATATATCTGGCATGGGCTTTCTGTAAATATTGAGTTGTAGTTGTGTAAATAATAACTCTACTACGGGAAGCCCTGTTTATTTGGCGAAGGTATTGGTTAGTTAGGTGTTTAATTTATTCGACTAAAGAAAATAATTCTATTGACAAATAGCTCTAAACATGGATCTAAAATTTGTTTCATCATTAGAAAAAAAATGAGCAAGAAATGAGCAAAAAATGAACACTTTTTGGACTGGAACCTGAGCTAAAGGAGTGGCACTCTAATAAGTGTTCGTTATAAGTGCTTTTCCAGACATAGCTGGCTGGATATGGAGATGGATTTAGCTAATGAAAAACTTTGCATGGAAAACAGTCATATTTGCACTTATCGCTGTGCTGATACCAACTCAGGTAAAAGCTGTTAGTTTTACGCAAACTAAAGAAGCTGGTGAGACTCTTACTACAGCTCAAGTTATTCCATCGGGACCGCTATCGTTGGAGTCTATCTCTGGGACAATCTCGCAAACCAATCCTGCTAACTTATTTCAAATCTACCTAACTGGCGGAAAGACATTCTCAGCTACGACTAAAATCAATTCAGGTAGTCTTGCCGACCCACAGTTGTTTTTATTCGATTCAAACGGCAAAGGTATTTACGCAAACGACGACGAGAGTGTTAATACAAAACAAGCTACCCTGCCGAAGGGTGAATTTTCTCCCACTAACGCTGGTATCTATTACTTAGGGATCTCTGGCTTTGACTACGATCCTGTTGGTACTAAAGGTAAAATTTTCTCAGATTTCCCCGATGTTCCTTTTCAAACAGTTTTGAAACCATCTGGTATTGGTGATGGATTTCAACTTGAGGAGTTTGACGGCTTGATATTGAATGGTGGGAGTTATAATATCACCCTCACCGGCGTTCAAACTGCTAGTACTAAAGCAATCCCGGAAGCATCATCTGGACTAGGTTTATTAGCGTTTGGTGTTTTAAGTACAGGTGCTATTGCCTCGCGTACAAGAGAGCGGAGTAGAAGCATAAACGGTATTTCCTGACTTGAGTTTTGGAGAGGTTTTAATTAGCTAGTAGAAAGTTTCATTCTTCTGGGGATGCAACTTTTACCGGCTACGTATAAGCGCAGTAATTGATTTTGACGCGGGCAATTAGTTCTTAACTACTAGCAATAAGCGCTTACTTTTTTTAGGAGATATGAAAATGAAAAATAATTTATATTTCACCTCGCGACGTAGCTTGTTGAAATGGGGTCTTCTAAGCTTTGGTGCGGCAGCTTTAACCACTCTACCTGAGAGAGTGACTGCACAGATTAATGAGTATGGCAAAACTCTGACATTTAATGCTGATGACATCGGTATCCTTAACTTCGCTTTGTTATTAGAGGAACTAGAAGCAGCATTTTATTTACTTGTTCTTAAGTCTGGCAAGATTACAGATTCTAAAGAGTATGACTATATCACAGCCATAGCTAGTCATGAAGCCACGCACGTCAAATTTCTTCGCGAAGTACTAGGTAAAAATACTACTTTTAAGACGAAAAACCTCAAATTTAACAAAGCTGGGTTAGATGCTGTCCTGACAGACCGCGATACCATCTTAAATACAGCTGTAGCCTTAGAGGATACTGGTGTTCACGCTTACAATGGAGCGGGAACAAGCTTGAAAGACCCCACATACTTGCTGGCAGCTGGCTCCATCGTATCTATTGAAGCACGCCACACTGCTGGAGTACGTGCGCTTCTGAAGCGAGCTGCTACAGAGCCAGATAGCGATCGCGCAGTGAACGATGCTGACCTAGTTCCTGAACTCAATCCATTTAAGGGACGTGCCTACGATGAGCTATATACGCCCAAACAGATTATAGCAATTGTTGGCTCTTTAAATATATTGAAAAACCCAATCAACGGCGCACTTGTCGCTTAACCCCAGGAGTTACAAAGAATATGAAAACCCTTTTCTCGCTAGCAGGGCAATTAGTTGCCAGCCTCGGTTTGGCAGCAACTTGGGGTAGAATGCTGATCCTCTCTTTACTCCTTCTATCGTTGCTCACAATCCCCGTAACACCAGCTTATGCTCAGGAAGCTACGCTAACACCTAAGCAAGTTGTTGAATACGCTTTGACCTTAGAAAAACTGGAAGCTGATATGTATAGCCGTGCGTTTACTGCAATCAAGAGCGGCGGATTGATGAGTCTCCCAGAGCCGGCTAAAAAGGCAATCAAGTCCTATGGACAGGATGAAGGTATGCACGTTACGGATCTATCGGCTGTATTGAGATCTTTGGGAGGCAATCCAGATGCGATCGCTATCCCAAAGAACCCCAACTACGATGCCATACTCAATCGCGACCCATTTAATAATCCTGAAGATTTTCTCCTCGCGTTACAGTATGTCGAAGACACGGGGGTAGCAGCTTATAAAGGACAGGTGCAGAACTTGCTCGCTGCCGGTGACGCTGGTAAAGTTGTCTTAGCTGGAGCTTTGGAAATCCACACTATAGAAGCTCGACATGCTGCTGGTGTTCGCTATCTACGGCAAACTTATTATGGTGCAGATGTGCGACCTTGGATAAGAGATGCTAGTGAAGTCCTCTTCAACAAGAATCGGTCTGGATCTAATTCCCCAATTCCATTCAGTAATGAAGCTTTTGATGGCTTTGCTACAGAAGACGAAGTGCTAGCACTTGTGGGTCCCATCCTGACCGAAAAGTAAATCAACTTCGGCTGTGAGGTTCTCCACACGCTAATCAAAAGCGATATGCGGTGTGGGGAATTTTCTATTTTGATCTGCGATCGCTCTTGTTGGCGGAAATTGGCGATCACCTGCCCCATTCTTTCACTCTCTTCGCGCTCGGTCACTTGCTATTCGCTCTTGCCCTCTTTAATGTAAATATTTGTAGCAAAACTAGCTTGAAGAACCAATCATTACTGGACAAATTGTCACATTAATGGTTTAACAAACGACGAAATAAGAGAGTTATGAAGCGATCGCTTTAGTACTTATGGGCTTCTTTAGTACAGAATTACTATAAATAATGCAACTAATTCTTATTTATACCAAGTTCGGTCAAAAATAGTATTCTGTCATTGCGACTGGAGCAAAGCAGAAGGAAGCAATCTCACCAAAACATAACAGAGCGATGCATTAACATTGCAGGTGGATGCAAATACTAAACCGAAGGTTCATTATGTCTTCTGAAGAGGTCTTTATCTTTCCTGCATCTTTTGCCCAACAGCGACTGTGGTTCATCGACCAGTTGATCCCCGGTAATGCCATTTATAATGTGCCGACTGTAATTCGCTTGACAGGCAGGCTTAACACTTCGGCACTAGAGCAGACGTTTAAGGAAATCGTGCGTCGCCACGAAGTTTTACGTACTACATTTAAGGTGTTAGATGGGCAACCCCTACAGGCGATTTCTGCGGAAAGCTGCGCTAGCTTAACTATACCGCTTTGTGTATTAGATTTGGGGCAATTGCCAGCTGATGAACGGGAGTGTGAAGTAAACCGCATTGTCAACGCAGAGATAGAACGTCCTTTCGATTTGTCTCAAGGTCCGTTGCTGCGAGTGACGCTGCTACAGCTTTCGGAAACAGAACATATTCTGTTACTGAATATGCACCACATTATCTGCGACGATTGGTCTATTGGGGTGCTGATTCGCGAATTGGGAACACTGTATGCAGCTTTTGCACAAAACCAGCCTTCAATGTTAGAACTGCCTCTTCAATACGCCGATTTTGCCCACTGGCAACGCGAATGGTTGCAAGGAGAAGTGTTGGAAAATCAGTTAACTTATTGGCGACAGCAATTAAACGGCATTTCGATGCTACATCTGCCTACCGACAAATTAAAATCGCCTATACAAAGCTATCAAGGAGCAACGCAATTTATAGAGTTACCGAAAAACCTAACTGATGCACTCCAAGCACTATCGCAGCAAGAAGATGTCACCTTATTTATGACGCTGCTGGCAGCATTTCAAACATTGCTTTACCGCTACACACATCAAGAAGATATTGCCGTCGGTTCGCCAATTGCTAACCGTAACCGTAGCGAGATCGAAGGACTAATTGGCTTTTTTGTCAATAGTTTGGTGCTACGTACTGACTTAAGCGGAAACCCAACTTTTCGAGAACTGCTATCTAGAGTACGCGAAGTAACACTAGGAGCATACAGTCATCAAGATTTGCCCTTTGAAAAGTTAGTAGAAGAACTGCATCCAGAGCGAAACTTGAGCCAGCACCCGTTATTTCAAGTAGTGTTTGGCTTTCAAAATGCGCCAATGTCAGCGCTAGAAATGCCTGGGTTAGTGCCTAGCTTTATGAATATTGAGTTGAAGAAAACACGCTTTGATTTGGAGTTGCATCTGTGGAAGTGTTCCGAGGACTTTAGAAGCTTATGGGGTGCAGAATGGGAGCATTCTGAGGGTATTAGAGGCGTAATGGTTTACAGCACAGATTTATTTGAGAAAGCCACTATTACTCGAATCCTGGAATGTTTCCAAACGCTACTATCAAGCATTGTTGCTAATCCGGATCAACCCATCGCGAATTTAGCGCTATTAAACGAAAAAAAGCTATATCAGGTATTAGTCGAATGGAATAATACTCAAGCAGATTATCCTCAAGATAAGTGTATCCATCAGTTGTTTGAAAATCAGGTTAAGCAGCATCCTGATTCGATAGCAATAATCTTTGAAAATGTAGAGACGCGATCTATCGCGTCTCTAACATATGGAGAGTTGAATATTCGCAGTAATCAACTAGCACAGCATTTCCAAAAAATGGGAGTAAAATCTGAAGTTTTAGTAGGTATTTGCATTCCACAGTCTGTAGAAATGATAGTTGGGTTGTTGGGCATTCTGAAAGCGGGGGGAACATATGTTCCTTTAGATCCTAGCTATCCTCAAGAGCGTTTAAATTTCATGCTGGAAGATGCACAAATTTCAGTATTGCTCACACAAGAAAACTTGCTCAAGCATTTTCAAACCTTCTCAAATCCAATTATTTGCATAGATAAAGACTGGGAAATTATTGCCCAAGAAAGCGAAGAAAACCCGAAAAACAGCGTAACAGCAAACAATTTAGCTTATGTAATCTATACTTCCGGCTCTACAGGAAAACCTAAAGGAGTAGCTGTAACTCACAAAGCTGTAAATCGATTGGTGTGCAATACAAACTATATAAAATTGTCAGCTAACGATAAAATAGCCCAAGCCTCGAATACTTCCTTTGATGCAGCGACATTCGAGATTTGGGGAGCGCTACTTAATGGTGTTCAACTTGTGGGAATTAGCAAAGATGTGATTCTTTCACCTCACGAATTTGCATTACAATTACAACAAAAAAGTATCAGCGTTCTGTTTTTGACTACTGCTTTATTTCAACAAATTGCCAGAGATGCTCCGCAAGCTTTCGCGACCTTGCGATATTTACTATTTGGGGGCGAAACTGTTGATATTAGATGGGTTAAAAAGATTATAAAAAATGGTTCACCAAAAAAATTGATTCATGTTTATGGTCCTACAGAAAGTACAACATTTTCTTCTTATTACAGGGTGGAAAATGTAGCAGAATCAGCTACATCTATTCCCATTGGTTGCCCGATTACAAACACACAAATTTATTTATTAGATGCTAATTTACAACCTGTGCCTATTGGAGTTGTTGGTGAATTGTACATTGGAGGTGATGGACTTGCGCGAGAATATCTCAATTGCCCTGAGTTAACTGCTGAACGCTTTGTTACAGTTTCCGAAACTGATTTTTTTCCAGGAATAAGACTTTACAAAACGGGTGATTTAGCTTGCTATTTAGCAGATGGCTATATTCAATTTTTAGGTCGCATTGACAATCAAGTTAAAATTCGCGGTTTCCGCATTGAGTTGGGAGAAATAGAAGCGGTACTGACTCAGCATCCAGGGGTGAGAGAAACAGTAGTTATTGCCGATGAAGAGATACCTGGTGATAAGCAGTTGGTGGCTTATATTGTTCCCAACCAAGAACAGATACCCACGCAATCAGCGCAAAAAATTGTGTCTTTACTTCGCCAATTTTTGAAAGAAAAGTTACCAGAATATATGCTGCCAAAAGCCTATGTAATATTGGAATCTCTACCACTAACACCCAATGGCAAAGTGGATCGTCGTGCCTTAAAAGCACCTAATATTACTTTTGATAAACAAGATTATGTAGCACCACGGACGGAGGTTGAAGATTTACTTGTGGAAATTTGGGCTAAAATTTTAGGAAAAGAACAAGTAGGTATCCACGATAATTTCTTTGAATTGGGTGGTCATTCTTTATTAGCAACTCAGTTAGTTTCTCGAATCCGGGACACCTTTAAAATAGATTTACCTGTACGCAATTTGTTTGAAGCACCGACTATTGAACAACTTGCTAAGTACATTGAAACGACATCTTGGGCAGCTTCATGTTTAGATAAAGCTGGTACTATAAGTCAGGAGCGAGAAGAAGTGGAATTTTAAGGAAAAACGCTTGAGTTCGAGCTTATAACACAAAACGCGCTAACAGCTTCGGAAAAACGCTGATTCTGCTCCATCAATGCCATATGTCCACCGCGTTTGATGCTGACTAATTCAGAAGAAGGTAATTCAGCTTTCATGCGATCGCTCGCAACCAATTTAGTCGCTATATCTGAAACACCGCAAACAACCAACACCGGAACATTAACCATCGGCAAAGTCATCGTTTCATCATATTTTAACATTGCCAATGTGCCGCGAGCCAAAACACCAGGGGAACCCAATGCTGATAATAAACCAGCAAAATTTAGTTGACGGCGTGTTTCTGTGCCCGTAAATCCAGATAGTTCTACGTATACGTAATTATACTTAAAAATATAAATTACGCAATTTCTCAAATGTTCTATATTTTCAATCTAGGGAATGATTTTTATAGTGTTCTAAGTGTGGTACAAATACTGAGTTAATAAATAAGTACAAAAATGAGCGCAAAAACCACCGAAGTTATGATCGGAGGAAGCCTACGCTCAGACTTCTCTCTCTTAAACTCTTATCCTTGGCGAACAAAAGCGTACTTCGCGGTTCGTTTTTTAGTCATAAAAGCGTAAATCATAAAATAGTAACTAACAACTCTTGCCAAGGGGTATAATTTTGAAAATAGTTGAATTTTTATCTTATCTTCGCAGCTTGGATATTCAGGTTTTTCTTGATGAGGAAAAATTGCGCTGTAACGCACCTGAAAAAACTCTAACAGCAGAATTGCGTGCGGAAATTCAACACCGCAAAGTAGAAATTATTGAATTTTTAAAAGCAGCTAATCGTACTAACAACTATACTTCTACACCGCTCGTACCTATTTTGCGCGAAGGAAATCTTCCCCTCTCCTTTGCTCAACAACGATTGTGGTTTCTTGACCAATTAATACCTAACAATCCTTTCTATAACGTTCCGGCAGCACTGCATTTAAAAGGTTCGGTCAATTCAATCGCATTAGAGCAAACATTTAACGAAATTGTGCAGCGTCACGAAGCTTTACGTACCAATTTTGTCATGGTGCAAGGGCAACCAGTTCAAGTAATTAATCCTACATTAAAAATATCCTTACCAATAATAGATTTGCGGCAGCTGCCAGAAGCAGAACGTGAAATACAAGCACAACAACTTACTACCCAAGAAGCTCAACGTCCTTTCAATTTATCAACTGATTCGTTGCTACGAGTAACACTTTTGCAGTTGGATGAAGCAGAACATATTCTATTATTGAATATGCACCACATTGTCTCTGATGGTTGGTCTATCGGGGTGCTGATTGGTGAAATAGCAGCACTCTACACAGCCTTTAGCAGCAATCAGCCTTCTTTTTTACCGAAACTAGCAATCCAATATGCAGACTTTGCTCAATGGCAGCGTCAATTACTGCAAGGGGAAGTATTGGAAACTCAGTTAGCTTACTGGCAGAAGCAATTAAACGGCATTTCCATGCTAAATCTGCCTACTGACAGAAGACCAGCAGTTCAAACTTACCAGGGTGCAAGGCAACTTCTGCAACTACCAAAAAGCCTGAGCGAAGCGCTAGAAACTCTATCGCAGCAAGAAGAAGTAACTTTGTTCATGACCCTGCTGGCAGCATTCAAAATTTTACTTTACCGCTACAGCCAGCAAGAAGATATTGCTGTGGGTTCAGCGATCGCCAACCGCAACCGTAGTGAAATTGAACAATTAATTGGTTTTTTTGTCAATAGTTTAGTGCTGCGTACCGACTTAAGTGGAAACCCAACTTTTCGAGAATTATTAAGTCGAGTCAAAGAAGTAGCTTTGGGTGCTTATGCTCATCAAGATTTGCCTTTTGAAAAGCTGGTAGAAGAACTGCATCCAGAGCGTAACTTAAATCAAAATCCGCTGTTTCAAGTGGTATTTGCGCTTCAAAATGCACCTATGTCTGCGTTAGAGTTACCTGGGTTAATACTTAGTCCCCTGGAATTTGATACTGCAACAACGCGCTTTGATTTAGAATTTCATTTGTGGCAGCAAGAACCAAACAATCAATTATGGGTAGATAGCTCGAAAGGAATCAGCGGTTTTGTAATTTACAGAACTGATTTATTTGATGAAGCTACTATTACCCGGATGTTAGGACATTTCCAAATATTGCTAGAAGGTATAGTTGCAAATCCCGAAGAGCGAATTGCAAATTTACCACTTTTAAGCCAAATTGAGCAACATCAGTTGTTAATTGAATGGAATAAGACTCAAGTAGATTATCCTCAAGATAAATGCATTCATCAATTATTTGAGAGTATGGCAGAGCAAACTCCTGATGCCATAGCATTGGTATTTGGAGATAAGCAACTCAGCTATAAAGAATTAAATCTACGCAGCAATAAACTTGCACATTATCTAAAAAAATTAGGTGTTGGAGTCGAAGTTTTAGTAGGACTTTGTGTAGAACGCTCTTTTGATATGATAATCGGGATCTTGGGCATTTTGAAAGCGGGTGGAGCTTATGTGCCTTTAGATCCAAGTTATCCCCCTGAGCGTTTTAACTTTATGTTTGAAGATGCTCAATTTCCAGTTTTATTAACTCACGACCGATGGATTCCACATATTGAAAACCACAATTGCGAGGTAATCTGTTTAGATAAAGATTGGGATATTATTGCTCAAGAAATTGAAGATAATCTTAGTACTAAAGTTGCAGTAGACAACCTCGCTTATGTCATTTATACCTCTGGCTCAACTGGAAAGCCTAAAGGAGTACAAATTGAACATAGGGGATTATTAAATCTAGTATTTTGGCATCAAAAAGCATTTGCAGTTTCACACCTTGACCGAGCAACGCAGATAGCCGGAGTTGCGTTTGACGCTTGTGTTTGGGAAATTTTGCCGTATCTTAGTGCTGGAGCAAGCATATATTTTGTAGATGATGAAATTAGGTTAAATCCTGAGCATCTACGAGATTGGCTAATATCGAAAGCGATAACAATTTCCTTTTTACCAACACCTTTGGCAGAAAAAGTTTTAACATTAAATTTTCCGAATAACGCAGCTTTACGAATATTGCTTACAGGTGGTGACAAACTACATCAATATCCTTTAGCTGACCATGTTTTCCAAGTAGTTAATAACTATGGACCTACTGAAAATACAGTTGTTACAACTTCGGGTCAGGTTATTGTTAAGAATAAAGACAATATAACACCTGCAATTGGTCGTCCCATTGACAACACACAAGTTTATATACTTGATAAATATTTACAACCTGTACCTATTGGTGTACCAGGTGAGTTGTACATAAGTGGTGATGGGTTAGCGCGAGGCTATTTAAACCTTTCTGATTTAACTGTTGAACGCTTTATTCCTAATCCTTTCATTTCCTCTATAGACGCGATATGTCGGGTTTCTACAATTTATAAAACAGGTGATTTAGTTCGCTATCGATTAGATGGTAAGATTGAATTTTTAAATCGCCTTGACGAACAGATAAAAATTCGCGGCTATCGCATTGAGTTAGGAGAAATTGAAGCGGTCCTGAGTCAACATCCAGCAGTGCAGCAAACTGTTGTGATGACTTCTGAGGATGCAGGTGAGAAACGTTTAGTAGCTTATGTTGTGCTAAATACTGAATATAGCAACCAGCAGGAAAATATACAATTAATGCAATTGCAGGATGAACAGGTTTCGCAATGGCAAATGCTTTACAACGAAACTTATAATCAAACTGCTAGCGATCGCGATCCAACATTCAATTTTATCGGTTGGAATAGTAGTTACACAAATCTGCCTATTCCAGCAGAAGAGATGCGCGAATGGGTGAATAACCAAGTGACGCAAATTCTGGCTTTACAACCTAAGCAAGTTCTAGAAATTGGTTGTGGAACAGGTTTACTACTCTTCAGAATTGCCCCTCACTGTAGTAAGTATTATGCGACGGACTTTTCCCCTATTTCACTTAACTACATTCAACAGCAGTTGACAAAGCAAGAAATGCCGCAAGTAAAGTTGCACCAAAAGATGGCTACTGACTTTGAGGGAATAGAAGCTGCTTTTGATGTGGTAATTCTCAACTCTGTTGTCCAATATTTTCCTAGTATTGATTATTTTATTCACGTATTAGAAGGTGCTGTGCAGGCAACTGCACCTGGTGGCTTTATCTTTATAGGAGATGTGCGTAATCTGCAACTTTTGCAAGCTTTTCATGCATCTGTGCAACTGTATCAAGCAGAACCTTCGCTCACCCGTGAACAGTTGCAGCAACGGGTAAAAATGCAAATTTTCCAAGAAACAGAGTTAGTCATCGATCCAGCTTTTTTTAATGCATTAAAGCAGCGTTTTCCCCAAATTAGCCATGTAGAAATTCAATTGAACCGAGGACGCGATCGCAATGAATTAACTCAGTTTCGTTACAATGCAATTCTGCATATTGGCAGCGAAACCGTTAATAACACTAAGGATTATTCAGTATTAGACTGGTCTGAAGATAATCTAACAGTCTCAGCAGTACATCAGCTATTAATTGAAAACCAACCAGATATTTTAGCTATTACCAATGTACCTAATGCGCGAGTGATGGCAGCAGTTAAAACAGCAGAATGGCTATCAGGTGTAGAAAATTTTAAAACAGCGGGAGTAATGCGTAAAGCTTTGCAAGAACTCGAAAATTTAGGAGTAGATCCAGAAGATTTGTATGCGCTGGATGTACCTTACAGCGTCAATATTAGCTGGTCAGATTCGAGTAGTGAAGGACGCTACGATGTAGTTTTTGTACAGCAACAAGCAATAAATAAAAGAATTATTTTTTCACCCAGCACTTCCTTGCGTCCGTGGCAAAGTTACGCTAATAATCCTTTACAATCTTCTTCAGCACGTAAGTTAGTACCGCAGTTACAAAGTTATTTAGCACAAAAGCTGCCTGAGTATATGATACCATCTAGTTTTGTAGTGCTGGAGTCTTTACCTCTGACGGCTAATGGTAAAGTTGATCGCCGCGTTTTAAGAGTACCTGAGCTGATTAAGTCAGAATTAGCTGGATGTTATATCGCACCTCGGACTTTGGTTGAACAAGTGTTGGTGAAAATCTTTGCTGAAGTTCTGGGACTCAAGCACGTAGGAATTCATGACAATTTCTTTGAATTGGGTGGTCATTCGTTATTGGCAACTCAGCTTGTCTCTAGAGTGCGCGACAGCTTTGGGTTGGAGTTGCCTTTACGTAGCGTATTTGAGGCATCGACAATTGCAGAATTATCTCAGGTGCTGGAAAGCTTTAAACAAAGCAATCCTCAAAGCCAAGTCCCAGCTTTAGTACCACTGTCGCGTGAGAGTCGCAGGATAAAGTTATCTTCCCTAAACAAATCGTCTGAAACTACCTGAAAAATTAGAGCGATCGCTCTAATTGACCAAATAACCCAGAAAAAGCTTATTATGGCTGTACCAGGAAAACTGGTGCGTATTTGGTACAGCTTTTGATATCATCTGTAGTAGTCCCAGTCAAGGAACTCCTAAAAGTTTAAAATATCTAACGATTCCTCTATTTCTAACTCTAAAATTCTCTCCCGCGCATCTTTATGTTCTGCTAACTTTCCTTCTTTCCAATATAAATCTGTTGCTTTCTGAAAATCCTCAATTGCTAAGAGCTTATCTCCTACACAAGAACGAGCATTACCCCGGTTGTAATAAGCATCGCCATAATTGTAATTAATCTTTATCGCTTGCGTATAATCTTCAATTGCTCCTGCGCGATCGCCTAAATCAAAACGAGCATTACCCCGGTTATAATAAGCATCCGCATCATTAGGATTAATTTTAATTGTTTCAGTATAATCTTCAGTTGCTTTCTCATAATCTTCTAAGTCAGAACGAGCATTACCAGGCTTTTTATCAGCAACTTCATCATGAAAACTAATTTCAATTGACGGAGTGAAAAAGTCAACTACTTTCTTATAGTTTCTTACGTGAGAACGAGCATTACTATCAACATAATTAGGATTAATCTTCATTGCTTGATTATAATCCTCAATCGCTCCCTGATTATCTCCTATATGAAAACGAGCATCGGCACGATTTCTATAAGCAACTGCATCATAAGGATTAATTCTAATTGCTTGAGTGTAATCCTCAATTGCTTGTTCGTAATCTGCTAATTCATAACGAGCCAAACCAAGTTGATTGTACGCTTTGGCATATTTAGGGTTAATTTTTATTGCTTGATTGTAATCCGCGATCGCTTTCTCGTCATCGACTAAATAATAACGAGCTAAACCACGTTTATAATAAACTTCGGCATCATAAGGATTAAGTTGCAAGGCGGCGTTATAATGATTAATAGCCGCTTCGTATTCTCTTTTTTGAAAGCATTCATCACCCTGTTTTACGTGAAGCTGACTTAAATCTTCTTCAGCATATATATAAGTTTGCCGAAACTGATTTTTGTTTTGCTGTTTGGGGTGATATTGATATTGTTTAGGTAAATGATGATTTTCAGCAGATTGCAACTGTTCTAAATAGCTAAATAAACCACCACCATATAACAATTGCTCTATCCCAAATGAAATTCTACCAGTTTTCAGCTTAATCATTTGAGTGGGTAAAAACCCAGCTACAAAAAGGTGATATTCGGGTTGCGCTTCGTTGACTTCTTCTTGAATCAAAATGCAGACGACAACTGCATTTTTTTCAACTTCTTCGGAACTAACTGACCATCTAACTCTATCAATACTGCCGTGACGCGATTTTACTTCGATACCGATCGCCTGATCGCAAGTCAGTGTAAAATCAATCTTACCATCACCGCCGAATCGTTTTTCATAGTCTACTTCCGTGATAAAATCCGCTAAACGTTCTTTGACAACTTCTTCACCTAGTTTTCCTTTCAGATTGTTAATAAAAACATCTCTAACTGGTGAAGTGCGTTTATATTTTTCTGCCATCAACCAGCAAAAATCTCGTAGCGCTTTTAATCTTTGTCCAGAGATTATAGTCAATTCACTATATTGACCTTCGGTTTCACAATGCAGTAAACAACCGGATGGCAACCTTTTGATAAAATCAGACTGTAGCGATCGCAGTAGGGTAATCCAGTCCATTTAGATTTCTGCGAATCTTTTTATTAGATTATCTTATTAAAATATCAAGTCTGCTTCAATTTTTCAAGTCCCAAGACCCAAGACGATTGTCGCTATATATACCTAGTTTCCCTGCCTGTACTACGGTTAATGGTGATTTGACCGGATTTTACCTTGTTCAGGATTTTCCATGACAACTGATTTTATTTCCAAATAATTGTTTGAATATTTGTAAACACAGTTGTGACATTTGTAAAACAAAATTTATTAAACTATAGTATCTCTTCTAACATGAATACTAATAGTAATTTTGGAAACATTGCATTTTAATTACTTTTGTCAAGAATTGTGAGCTAAATTAACCATCAATGAAATTTATTCTATGAAAATATTACTTGTAGAGGATGACGAATTTGTAGCTGAGGCTCTCGTCGCAGTTCTTAATAACCAAAACTATGTAGTAGAAATTGCTCCCGATGCTGAAACAGCTTGGGATTTAATAGAAATATATGATTTTGACTTAATACTCCTCGATGTCATCCTCCCGAAGTTAGATGGTATTAGTCTTTGCCGTAAAATAAGACTTAGTGGTTTGCAAATGCCAATCATGTTGTTGACTGGGTGCGATAGTAGTCACGAAAAGGCTACAGGATTAGATGCAGGTGCAGATGACTATCTGGTTAAACCATTTGATCAAGAAGAATTAATTGCACGGGTGCGAGCGCTGTTGCGTCGGGGTATTATTCCTTCACAACCTGTGTTGGAATGGGGTAATTTACGGCTCGATCCGACAAGTTGTGAAGTTACTTATGGCGAACAACCACTATCATTAACTCCTAAAGAATATGCGTTGCTAGAACTTTTTTTGCGAAATAGTCACCGCGTATTTAGCTGCGGCATGATTTTAGAACATCTTTGGTCTTATAATGACGCTCCAGGTGAAGAAGCTGTTCGCACTCATATTAAAGGATTGCGAATGAAGCTTAGAAGTGTGGGAGCACCAGGAAATCTAGTTGAAACAGTTTATGGGATTGGCTATCGTCTGAAGCTACGGAAAGACGAGGAAATTGAAGACTCCTTGGAGACAAGCGGACAAAAATACAACCAGGCAGCCAGACAAGACGAAGAAAAAGAAAATTCCTCTTCATCATCTTCACCAATTATTGAACCGACTCCAAAGCAGACATTATTAGCGATCGCTGGAGTTTGGAACCGATTTAAAGGACGGGTGGGTGAACAGGTGACTTTGTTGGAGGAAGCTGCTGTTGCATCTAGTGACAATGCTTTGAATCAAGAACTCCGCAAACAAGCATTTCAAGAAGCTCATTCTTTAGCAGGTTCGTTAGGTACCTTTGGCTTTCCTTTTGGCTCAAAATTGGCACGAAAAATTGAGCATCTACTGAAAACAGGTAAAACTTTGACTAAAGCGGAAACGACGCAGTTTAAAAGTTGGGTAGAGCTATTGCGTCAGGAAATTGAGCAAAATCAGGATGATACTGATTCACCCTCCGGGTTCGACAGTTTGACCAAAGAGAAAGTAACACCGCTAACTGTCTCACCGTCATCCCCAAAAGATGAATACCCAATGCTCTTGGTAGTTGATCGCGATCGCTCGCTTGCCGAAGAACTTGCACAGGATGCAAACTCAAATTTAAAAGTGGCGATCGCTACCAACATTGAAACCGCTATCCATAAGTTGTACCAAGAACATCCCAGCGTAGTACTATTAGAGCCGAGCGTTTCTCCACTTGAATCCGACAGCTTGCGCTTACTTTCCGAGTTGAAAGACCGCAAACCCCCAGTTCCAGTCATAGTAATTACCGAGCAAAGCGATTTTAGCCATCGATTGCAAGTTGCTCGGCACGGTGGACACACATTTCTACAAAAGCCCTTAGCCATTGCACAGATACTACAGGCAGTGACAGAAGTATTGCAACATGCACCTAATGCAGAAGCTCATGTATTAGCTGTAGACGACGATCCGGAAATAGGTGCGCTGTTGCAAGTATTGCTGACTCCTTGGGGAATCAAGGTGACAACCCTCAACGATCCGCAACATTTTTGGGAAACTCTGGAATCTGTAAAGCCAGAGTTTTTGATTTTGGATGTGGAAATGCCGGATGTCAATGGTATGGAAATTTGCCAGGTAGTACGCAACGATCCGCGTTGGAGTGAAGTGCCGATTTTATTTTTGACAGTTCATAGCGATGCTAATATTATTAATCAGGTGTTTGCAGTCGGTGCAGATGACTTTGTAAGCAAGCCGATCATTGGACCAGAACTTGTCACTCGCATTATCAATCGTCTGGAAAGGATTAAATTACGGCAGCGTCTTGCCCAAACCCAGCAAGCTGAAGCTGATGCTAACAAAAATGACATAATCCGCATTCGACAACAAACAACAGTTGCTCAGTTGGCTCAGTCAGCGCTCTCTGGCAAAGATTTTTCTAGCTTGATGAATGAAGCTGTCGTGCTCGTAGCAGAAAATCTGGAAGTTGAATACTGTAATATATCAGAACTTTTGCCAAAAGAAAATACCTGGGTGCTGCAAAGCGCAGTGGGTTGGGATTCGGAATTAATCGGACAAGAAATAATCAATTTCAACGCGGTTGCTGATCAACCTGTAATTATTGAAGATTTACAAACATCTGAATTGAGTAATTCCTTTTTGCGGCAACATCAAGTTAAGAGCGGCTTAAATGTACCAATTTTTACAGATAATCGCATTTATGGCGTTATGTCTGCTTATACGCGCAAAAAACAGATTTTCAGTTTAGATGATATAAATTTTGTCCAAGCGATCGCAAATGTATTGTCAGCAGCATTTGAACGGCAGCAGACTGAGCAAGCTTTACGTAAAGGTAAGGAGGAATTGGAATTAAGCGTAGCAGAACGCACAGCACAGCTAATTAAAATTAACCAACAGCTTCAGTTAGAACTTAATGAGCGTCAACGCGCACAAGAAGCATTGCGAAACTCTCAAAGTCGATTTGCGGGAATTGTAGAAATCGCCGATGATGCAATTATTTCGATTGATAGTAGCCAATGCATTACCTTGTTTAACCAAGGAGCAGAAAAAATTTTTGGCTACACCGCAGCAGAAGTGCTGGGACAGCCTTTGGATTTACTGTTACCCTTGCGATATATTGAAGCACATCGTGAGCATGTGAGTGAATTTGGTAACTCTGCAAAAGTCGCTCGTCGCATGGGAGAACGTCGTGAGATTTATGGTTGTCGCAAAGATGGTAGTGAATTTCCGGCGGAAGCTTCGATTTCTAAGTTAAAGCTAGGAGAAGAAATAGTATATACCGTTTACTTGCAAGATATTAGCGAGCGCAAGCAAGTTGAACGCATGAAAGATGAGTTTGTCTCCGTCACCAGCCACGAACTTCGCACTCCCCTAACTTCAATTCACGGCTCTTTGAAAATGCTGGCAAGTGATTTAATTAAGTCAGATTCTCAACAAGGAAAACGTCTCCTACAAATTGCTGTAAATAGTAGCGAACGTTTGGTGCGCTTAGTCAACGACATTCTTGACATCGAGCGCATCGAGTCGGGCAAAGTGAAGATGGAAAAACAAACTTGCAACATTGCTGACTTGATCACACAAGCAGTAAATATAATTCAGCCGCTTGCCGAGGGAAACAGTGTGACTTTATCTGTTTCCAGCATATCCCAAAAGCTTTGGGCAGATAGCGATCGCATCGTCCAAACCCTAACTAACCTATTAAGTAACGCCATTAAATTTTCCAACGTTGGTGCAACTATCTGGTTAAGCGCTGAGTTGAGAAATGGATTTCTTGGAGACAAGGGGAGCCACATGAAAGGTGCGGAGGTCACGAGCGTTGAGCAAAGTGGCGTGACAAGGGGACAAAGAGACAAGGAGACAAGGAGACAAGGAGAGACAGGAACATGGGAAACATCTTTCCCCCTCTCCCCCTCCGATCTCCTCATCCAAGTAAAAGACACTGGACGCGGCATTCCTCCTGATAAACTTGAAAGTATATTTGAGCGGTTTCAACAGGTAGACTCTTCAGATTCTCGCAACTATGATGGCACTGGTTTGGGTTTGGCAATTTGCAAAAGCATTGTGCAACAACATGGCGGATGTATTTGGGCGGAAAGTGTACTGGGTGAAGGTAGTAATTTTTACTTACTTTTGCCTGTAATTCAGTCCCAAGATTCTGAATTACTGTTTTCTTAACTTTAGTGCGGTTTAAGGTAAAAGTATTAATGGCAACAAAGCGTATTCTAGTAGTTGATAATGAGGAGTACATCCAAGAAGTTGCTAAGATTTCCTTAGAAACGGTAGCGGGCTGGGAAGTACTGACAGCAAGTTCTGGCTTAGAAGGTATCAAAAAAGCCGAAAATGACCAACCGGATGCAATTCTTTTAGATATAATGATGCCAGAAATGGATGGTATGACTACCTTAAGCAAACTACAGGCGAATCCAGCCACTCAAGCTATTCCGGTAATTTTTTTAACAGCAAAAGTTCAAGCTTCTGATCGGCTTCGCTATGCTCAAATGGGTATGACTACAGCGATCGCCAAACCCTTCAATCCTCTTGAATTAGCACGAGAAATCGCCAATGCTCTTGGCTGGAGTCTATGAAGCCCTAAGTTAGGGGCAATCGGCATTTTTTCAGAGGGTAAAGGGTTTTTTTCAGAGGGGTAAAGGGTAAAGGGTAAAGGTGAAGAAGTAATTTTAAATAACTCCGTTGCTTTCCCGCTTTCCCCTTTTGAAAATTCCTCATTCCCACTCAATCCTGATTTTCCAATAATTGCTTTGCCTTGAGAAGTTCCCGCTGATGTTCCTCAGTTACGGTTGGATATCTTAGATTTAATTCTTTTAATTTGCTACAGATGATGTCCGCAACTACTAAACGTGTAAACCATTTGCGATCGGCAGGAATAATATACCAAGGTGCTGATTCAGTACTGGTATGATTAAAAACGTCTTCATAAGCTTGCATGTAATCATCCCAAAACGCTCTTTCAATGGCATCGCTGGCAGAAAATTTCCAATTTTTTTCAGGCGTTTCGATGCGGGCTATAAAGCGTTTTTTCTGTTCAGATTTAGAAATATTGAGAAAAAACTTGAGGATGATTATTCCATTGTTTACCAAATACTTTTCAAAATTATTGATTTCTTCAAAGCGCTGCTGCCAAATTCGATTATCTTCAGGAATTTGAGGAAGTTGTTGTTTTTTCAGCAATTCTGGATGCACGCGAACCACTAAAGTTTCCTCATAATATGAGCGGTTGAATATCCCCACTCGACCCCGCTCTGGTAAAGCTTTCATACTACGCCAAAGATAGTCGTGGTCAAGTTCTTCCGCACTCGGTTGTTTGAAACTGAATACTTGACATCCTTGGGGATTAACACCGGACATCACATGTTTAATAGTGCTATCTTTACCAGCTGCATCCATTGCTTGAAAGATAATCAGCAACGCATAGGTGTTTTGAGCATAAAGAATATTTTGGTATTTTGCTAATCGTTCAATATCTGTCTGCAATTTTATTTGCGCTTCAGCTTTTTCGTAGTAATCATCTTTATAAGCTGGGTTGTAGTCTTTTAGCAAAGAAATCTTTGCTTTAGGTGGAACTATAAAAGCGTCATGATTCATAAGTAAGAAATTTAAAATTGATAATGCTAAGATACTATTTTGACTGCTACTTCTCAACCGAGCATAAACATCCCCACTACGCCCAAGTTGACAAACCAAACATGACGTAGCAAAGCTTCAGTATCCCGCAGCAATTCCAGCGGCTTACGAGTAGTTGCTTGAGCAAATTCTACATTATTTGTCGCAGTTTCGCCCGTAGTTTTGCCTTGAAAATCCATAGCAGATTTTGAAAAAACCAAGATATGAATAGGGAGCATCCCAATGAATGCAAATCTACTAAGATAATGAGTCGTCATTGCGAATGAAGCGTTCGCGGTAGCGTCTCGTAGAGAAGCGGAATGTTCGCGGAGCGTGTCGCAGACAAGCAATCGCAACATCTGTACTTTGCGATTGCAACTCTAAAAGACGCTCCGCGTTAAGCGTTCGCGAAGCGTCTCGTAGAGAAGCTATGCCGTTCGCGCAGCGTCTCCCTTTGGGAGAAGGCTTTACGCTTCACTACGTTACGTACCCTACGGGAACGCCAAGGGCGAACGCAATGACAAATTATGTTTTTACACATTTGGGATGCTCCCTATTAATAGCCTAGCGAATTAGTGGGAAAGTGGGGGACAAAGAGGCAAGCAGGAGATGAGCGAGCAGGGGGAAAGGGACGGAGTTATTTAAAATTAGTAAAAATATTTCAAATTACTTCTTCACCTTTACCCTTTACCCTTTACCCCTCTGAAAATTGCTCAATGCCCTAAGACAATTGCAGTTGTTCGAGTTTTGCCAGAACTTCTGTACTATGTATACTTGGGTTGACTTTGACAAAAGTCTCGCGGAGGATGCCCTTTGGATCGATGATAAAACTGTGGCGCATGGAGACAAAGCCAATCCAAGAACCGTAAGCTTTACTGACCGATCCAGTGGTATCAGCTAATAACGGGAATTTTAGCCCTTCTGAATCACAAAATTCGGCGTGGGAATCAACATCATCAGCACTGACACCAATAATTTGGGCGTTTTTTTCTAGATATTTGGGCAAGTCTTGCTGAAAACGACGCGCTTCTATGGTGCAACCAGAGGTGAAGTCTTTAGGATAAAAGTAAAGGACTGTCCACTTACCGCGCAAGTCAGAGAGGGAAATTTTGCCATTGCCAGTGTTAGTTGGCAAGGTAAAATCTGGCGCGGGTTGATTAATTGCAGGGAGTTTGCCTCCTAAAGCATTAGCAGCAGAAGGAAAATTCAACCAACTGATCATAGTCAAGCAGCTGGCAAACAATATACTCAAAAAAGTGCGACGAGAAATCATTGTGTAGACCAAAATCATAACTTTACATAAGTTTACAATTCTTGGTCTCTGTATTCTCAGTCTTTGTGCGATTCCAAAGCCGTGTCTGTGCTTTCGATATATTGGCTATCTAAGAGAAAGGTTCCCTTAGCAAAAGTGACACCCCAATATCCTCCGGGACGTCGGTCAATGACTGTCCCTTCTTCGCCTATGTGAATAACATCGGGGGGGCGAAGCATGGGCATGGGGTCAGCGGTTTTCACGTAGGGTGGTAGTGCGACAACGCGGACTTTACTACCAATGGCGAATTCTGTGGACATAGTTTAGCCATGAGCTTTCAGCTTTCAGAATATACCAATAAAGCGATCGCTCCAAGACACGTAAGCGCTTTTTATACTGGGCAAATTTTTAGCATTTATTAACGCAATTTATTGCGTTACTACTGATGGGCGTTTTTTTTCAAATCGTCTAGAGAAACGACTTCTAAAGCTCTAGCATGAGTTGCTGAAAGCACGACTGGTGGAGCAACACCAGCATCGAGAGCTTCTTGCCAACGAGAAGCACATAAACACCAGCGATCGCCTGCTTTCAAACCAGGAAATTGATATTCTGGATGTGGGGTGCTAAGGTCGTTGCCCCGCGACTTGGTAAACTCTAGAAATTCGGCTGTTACCTGAGCGCAAATAACGTGTACCCCAAAATCTTGACCACCAGTGCGACAAAATCCGTCGCGGTAATATCCAGTTACCGGAGAAGTGCAACAAAGCTCAAGTTGTCCGTCGATTACGTTTTTAGCTTCTGTCATCGTCAATTCCTGTCCCTAAAGGTCGTCACTTGTTTTATTCTCACCTAACCAACGCTGCTTGCGCTCAAGCTAGGACGAGTTCATCTGCCAAGTCTTGCCACAGGTGATCTAATTGAGATAATTTGCCGCTACTGCTGACTTGCTCTAGGATATTTATATCTACAAACAAGTCGCCCAAAAAAACCCAACGATTTACTCCCCACATCGGCTTCTGTGGGTTTTTCCGCCACAATACGCTCAATATTAAGCCGAAGATACTTACTGTACTAGAGTTTGAGCCGTCGCCCTCAAATCTGTTTGTTCGTGTGATAATTACGCCATCATCAGTCAGTTTGGGAACACAGACCAACAGAGTATTTTAGTACTGGTTTGAGGAGCGATCGCACCCTCTTCCCACCTCCTCCACTCCCCCTCATTCTTCCAACCCTAGCCGAAAGAGAATTGGAAATGGCTGAAACTGAAAGTTACACTAGATTAAGAAAACAGTGATTTCAATTCTTGCTAAAAGAACAGACATAAAACTAGCGCTCATGTATGTAGCAGCAGACAAAGGGTAATTATTATGACAAATTTTCACAAAAAAGCATTAGTGAAACATCACTCATCAAAGCGTCTAGCATTGACAGGAGCGCTAGCAGCCAGTTTAATCATGTTGCCGGGAATTTTCGGGAGTACTCCCGCATTGGCTCAAAAAGTACAGCGCGAAACTCTAGAGTATGGTGACTTGCTGAGAGCGACTAAAAACAACCAAGTTGATAAAGTAGAACTTGATGAAAGCGAACAAATTGCCACGGTTTATCTAAAAGGTAAAAAAGATACACCACAAAGAGTAAGGCTTTTAGAGCAAAATACAGAGTTAATTAATCAGCTCAAAGAGAATAAAGTTGATTTTGCCGAGGTTTCTTCTGCCAATAGTAGAGCAGCTGTTGGGCTTTTGATTAACTTAATGTGGATTTTGCCATTGGTGGCGTTAATGTTATTGTTTTTGCGTCGCTCGACTAATGCCTCTAGCCAAGCGATGAACTTCGGCAAATCTAAAGCGCGTTTTCAAATGGAGGCAAAAACAGGAGTAACATTTAACGATGTCGCAGGCATAGAAGAAGCAAAAGAAGAACTGCAAGAAGTCGTTACCTTCCTCAAACAACCGGAAAAATTTACCGCAGTAGGTGCGCGCATTCCCAAAGGAGTGCTGTTAGTGGGACCTCCGGGAACTGGTAAAACTTTACTAGCAAAAGCGATCGCCGGGGAAGCTGGTGTACCATTCTTCAGCATTTCCGGTTCGGAATTTGTGGAAATGTTTGTCGGTGTCGGTGCATCTCGCGTGCGCGATTTGTTCAAAAAAGCTAAAGAAAATGCCCCTTGCTTAATATTTATTGATGAAATCGACGCTGTAGGCAGACAAAGAGGTGCGGGTATCGGTGGTGGTAACGATGAGAGAGAACAAACCCTGAACCAGCTGCTTACGGAGATGGATGGTTTTGAAGGTAACACCGGCATCATTATTATTGCTGCAACAAACCGCCCAGATGTACTAGATGCAGCATTATTGCGTCCCGGACGCTTTGATAGGCAAGTAATAGTTGATGCACCGGATTTGAAAGGACGCTTGGAAATTTTGCAAGTCCACTCGCGGAATAAGAAAGTTGACAAGAGTGTATCATTGGAAGCGATCGCTCGCCGTACTCCTGGATTCACCGGCGCTGATTTAGCCAACTTACTCAACGAAGCCGCAATTCTCACCGCAAGACGCCGCAAAGAATCTATCACCCTTTTAGAAATTGATGATGCCGTAGACCGCGTTGTCGCTGGTATGGAAGGTACTCCCTTAGTAGACAGCAAAAGTAAGCGCTTAATTGCTTACCATGAAGTCGGACACGCTTTAGTCGGGACATTACTTAAAGACCATGACCCAGTGCAAAAAGTCACCCTCATCCCACGCGGACAAGCACAAGGTTTGACTTGGTTTACTCCCAACGAAGAACAAGGTTTAATTTCTCGTTCTCAATTACTAGCCAGAATTACCTCAACTTTAGCAGGTCGCGCCGCTGAAGAAATTGTTTTCGGCAAACCAGAAGTAACCACCGGTGCAGGAGATGACCTGCAAAAAGTTTCTGGGATGGCACGGCAAATGGTGACACGTTTCGGCATGTCTGACTTAGGTCCACTTTCCCTAGAAAATCAAAGCAGCGGAGAGGTGTTCTTAGGGCGTGACTGGATGAACAAATCAGAGTATTCTGAAGAAATTGCCGCCAAGATTGATTCCCAAGTCCGCGAAATTATCACCCATTGCTACATTAAGTCAAAAGAACTGTTGCAAGAAAACCGCACAGCAATGGAGCGACTCGTAGACTTGTTGTCAGACCAAGAGACAATTGAGGGAGATTTATTCCGAAAAATTGTTGGGGAATATACCCAGCTGCCTGAGCCAACATTAGTTGTGTCTCAATAGATATTTGGGGCGGGATTTTCTCGCCCTGATTTGTTGTATTGTTTTATATCATGTACGGCAAATCGCACATATTGTTTGTAAAGACGGTCACTGTGGAACGTCTCTACGACGGTTGTTATTAATCAGCACGGACATAATATTACTCCGCTTGCAAAAATTAAATTATTTTAAATTTAACCGCTTCTTTGCTTGTGGAAGCTATAAGCTAGCGGTATTTTGCTTTTGAATTGTTTAAATTGATAATCGTTTATATACCTAAATCAGGGAAATTTACTTAAATTTCATACTTTAGAGATATAAATTTTACTATTATAGATAGAGACATATACAAACAAAGCAGACTAGCTTGACTAACGTTTAGCAGATCGCTCAGTTATAATTTACATAATTAGGACTTACCCACTTTACTTTGAGACAGTTACGTCTATCAACAGGACTGAACTCAGTCTTCTTGGTTGAACTGACCAGAATACTGGCAATTTTTTCCACATAATCCCAAAACTGCATAAGTTGATTTTTGTTACACCTATTAAGAATATAGAAGGAAAGCTAAATGAGTGCTTAACTTCTGTTGAGCAAATCAAGTCAGGCTTTATGCACACCATAAAATTTATGTCAAGGCGTAAGTAGTAATAATTTAACTTCTGTCAATTACTTCAGGGATGTAATTTTATTGCAGCAAATCTGAGCTGTGTGTTCGTTTTAGCTATTACAATGTCCAAAGTCCTAGCGGAGCTACTTTTAAATCCATAACAAAGGAAAAAATCATGTCAATTAAAGGTGTAGGAAAACTTTTACAGACACGAGAACCAGATTTTGGGGCAGAGGTTGCTAAAATTGCGGCTTTGGTTTTTCCAGAAACTAAGTTTCAATTGTTATATCAAACAATTGGAAGTGGTCATGCGGCTTTAGTTCTCCCAAAAGCTCAGTTTCAATTGTTATCTGAAAAAATTGGCAGTGATAATTTATGTATAACTTTTAAAGCAAAACACTTTTCCGAAAATTTTAAGTTGAGGTTTTTTCCCAAAATAAGAACTCTGACTTTATCGGGGTACTACAGCGAAGGAATGGCTCACTTAATTTATATTCCGGGTAATGATTATAATTGGTTAAATGGTAGAGGATATGAAATAACTTCTCCTGAGTTTATTGGAGAAAAGTTTGAGTTTTTGGCAAATAAGTTGTACCCTTTTTTAGAAGAATTTTATTTTTAAATAAGACCTCTTTTCTTGTTGGATAGAGGCTTTGATACCATGTATGGCAAATTATATATATATATTGTAGAGACGTTACGACAACGCGGAACGTCTGTGCTGAAGTTTTTATTTTTTTAAGCAATATTGTATTATTTTTGTTTTTATATCATTCATTTATCTCGCACTATTCTACTTGACAACATTGCTCTGTCAAGTGATTCCACATAAAATCGAATCTTTTAGGTATGCAAATATTTCTGATTGAAATTAAATTGTTTAATTAAAACTTAGATACAAGTAAGTATTTTAAATAAATTTAAGTAACCTTTCTGAATTTAATTCCTTACGAATATGTGCAAATAAATTGGCAAATCCATATTAATTAATCAATCTCACAAAATGCTATGATATAGAAGTTGCAACTGAAGTAAGAAATTAATTTTATTGAATCTTACCAGGGATAGGTAGCGAATCAGCCGAAAAGCGGTTGACTTTCTGCTAAAAATAGCTTAAATGGTTGATTTAGCTTTGCAGAATTGACTAAACCCATGCTGACTGATATATTGCCTTTCAGAATTGAGTTAGACACGATCGCGATCGCCGGCACAAGTTTGTGGTCTTTGGCGTTATATTTAGCTTTTTCCCCAGTCAGTGAATGGGTAATTCTGCAATTAAATCGCTGGTTTAACTTTGCCGAGCAATCGCTCTACATGAGCAAATCAGAATTTGAAAAGACCCGTCAAGCAAGAGAATCCCAAAACGCCTTTTACGCCTCGCTATTTAGCATAGTCCCGTTTCTAGCCTTTGGCGGATTATGCAACTGGGGCGTAGAACTAGGCTTAGGTCGCAGCTGGTCAATCAGCATGGGTATACTCGCTTGTATGAGTTGCGGCGTTTATGAACTAGGGCGCAGAGATGGAAAGTCATCCGAATAATTAGGAGTCAGGAGTTAGGAGTCAGGAATCAGGAGTCAGGAGTCAGGAGCTTGCAGTCACAAGTTAAAAGTGAAAAATTCATAACTAAAAACTCCTAACTCCTAACTCATAACTTCTGAAACCATTTGGGCTAATTTTTGCGCTGCGCCGGCTTCCCCTCTAACACTCCGCAATTTGGCTCGAATCGCTGCTAATTTTTCTGGATGAGTCAAATAATCTAAAACCATTTCCCCCACCTCTTGCGGCTGAAGTTTTCCCACCAATTCCGGGACTATCATTTCCTGCGCCCAAATATTGGGCCATGCTAATAAACCTTTTCGGTTTAGTACCAGCCAGTTAATTAACTTAGCAAAGCTAGAACCAAGCAAAGGCATATTTGCCAAAAGTCCGGGTAAACCATCCCAAGAACGCATGGCATCAAGTTGTTGAGTTGGTAGCAAAACAATCATCGGCACGCCTAAAGAACCGAGTTCAGCGGTGTTTGCCCCGACTGTAGTTAAGCAGATACTGCATTGAGATAATAAATCATAAGCAGGCGTCTGGGTGTAAAGTTCTACATTTAAACCTTTGGCGGTTAAAAGTGTTGTAGAGACGCGATTAATCGCGTCTGTATGGGAGTTAGGAGTCATAAGAGAAGCATCGCTAAAGCCGAAGGTTTTCACAAAGGGGTTTTTTTCGGGATCGGCAAAACTAGCTAAAGTTGGTAAATCCAAAGTTGGAGCGACAGGAATGACAAACTTAGTTTCAGGTCTTTTGCTGTGAATGTATTCAGCGATCGCCAACATCAAAGGCACTCCCTGTGACAATTTTGCCGCTTTCGATCCCGGCAAAAGTCCAATTAGTTCAATTTCTTTCCCTCTCTCTTTCTCTGTCCCCCTCCCCCCCTCCTCTTGCTGCGCTTCTACCATCAAATCCCCGACAACGCTAAATTTATGAGCATATTTCTGGGGTACACGGGCTGCAACTTCAGGTTTCATTACCGCAAAGCGGTCAATTAAGCTTTGCCATCTAGCTTCCCATTCCGCGTAAACAACAGTGCGATAATTCAGTTTTTTGCCAATTACCACCGGGAAAAATTGATCGCCACCTAGGAAAACTACTACACCACGACTTCTCCAATCCCAATTCTCAAACGTTTTTCCCCAAAGCAAAAACTGCCAAAAATGTTCTGCTGACTGGACTCTATCTACTTCTGGATAAGAACGAGCGATCGCTGCTTCTTTACCAGTTGCATTTGGGCAAGGCGACAAAATCACTGAAATCCTTACCAGAGAACGGTCATCACCCAGTTGTTGCCGCAGAGCTTGCACCACAGGACGCACCCAGGTCGTTACCTCCCCAGGACCATTTGAGAGGATGAGAATATCTACTTGACTCATGAGTTAATGGTGAAGAATTAGGGGTTATTAGTCAAGAGGCAAGTATTACCTAATTCGTTCCTAAGTTACATAGGTAGGATACTACTGATATAATTCCAAGCTATGTTTGATAATGTCTGTAAATTTCTTGCCGAATCATTTTCAACCGACTTTGCAACTTGGCTACTCGGTGAACCAATTACACTCACCGAACTAAGTTCATCTGAATTATTCCTCGAACCAATTCGAGCGGATGCATTGATTATGCTCAGGTCGCAGGAAATCGTTCTTCATATCGAATTTCAAACTAGACCAAATGCCGATATTCCTTTCCGGATGGCTGATTACCGTTTGAGGGTATATCGAAGATATCCGGAAAAGTTAATGCGTCAGGTTGTTATATATTTACAACCAAGTGAATCTGAATTGGTTTATCAAACGGCATTTGTCCTGGAAAATACCCGCCATCAATTTGAAGTAATCCGTCTTTGGGAACAACCAACCGAGGTATTTTTCAATTCTCCGGGTTTGCTACCGTTTGCTACATTAAGCCAAACCGACAATAAAGGAGAAACCTTACAACAGGTTGCTGAGGTTCTCGGACAACTCAACGATACTCGGATGCGGGGTAATGTTGCTGCATCAGCCGCAGTTCTGGCTGGGCTAGTATTAAACAAGGAACTGATTCAACAAATTTTGCGGAGTGATGTTATGCGCGAATCTGTAATTTATCAGGATATTTTGCAACAAGAAGCATTTTCGCTAGTTATGCGATTACTTCGTCGTCGAGTTGGTACGGTTCCACCTGCGCTACAAGTCAAAATCCAGGCTTTACCTTTATCTGCATTAGAAAATTTAGGAGAAGCATTGCTCGATTTTACCGAGTTAGCTGATTTGGAAGCATGGTTAAGGGAAAATACTATTTAATCGATACGCGTTCATGCGCGAAAGCTTTGCTAACGCACAAAGCCTCAGATCCCCGACTTCTTAGAGAATTCGGGGATCTTGTACATCACGCTCTTATTTAGGACTGCTATATTTACTAATTATTTTTGTAATCATCCTTACTGAAACGCCATTAGTCCCACAGCCAAGCCATTAACCCTACAGCGGCACCAACTGGACCCAATGCACTTCCAAGTGCAGTCTTGTGATTTGACGATAATTTTAATTTTTCAATAATAGAAAATACTGCAATTTTAGCTTTATCAATAGAAGTATTTACAAAGTTGTTTTCAATCTTATTATCTCTTTTGGTTGAGTGTAAGGAGTAAAACTAAATTTTCTGTCACCTTTTATACTTGTATTGATATACTGCCCAACTTTGCCAATTAATTAACACCCAAGCAGAGAAAAACAATTGCCACCTGTAACCCAGTCTAGGTTTTTTGTAATGTAAAGTTTTTGTTACAAAAAATGAGTAAATACTTTTGCATTTTGTCAATATTTTTTAAAAAATATTTCGTTTTATATATCGATTTGTGTCAGATAAGCCACAAAACTCCCACCAAGTAAGCGTTTTCTGATAAAAACAACTCATATCCCTTTTAGAGAGGAAGTTTACCAGGAGCATAATTTGCTGTGGAAAACTTCCGTTACAGAACACGCATAACTAGGAGCTTCGTAAGCATGTTCACCCACGTCAAGTCCACCATTCGACATATTGCGCCAGATAACTTACGCGGACGTAATTTAATCAAGGTGGTCTATGTCGTGCTTGAGTCCCAGTACCAAAGCGCATTGTCACAAGCGGTTCGCACGATTAACGCGCAACATCCCAACGTGGCGATTGAAATCAGCGGGTACTTAATTGAAGAACTTCGAGATCCAGAAAACTACGAAGAGTTCAAGCGGGAAATCGAGACTGCGAATATTTTTATCGCCTCACTAATTTTTATAGAAGACTTAGCGCAGAAAGTAGTAGCAGCTGTAGAACCACATCGGTCAAAGCTGGACGTTTCGGTGGTTTTCCCATCTATGCCGGAAGTGATGCGCCTAAGTAAAATGGGTAGCTTTTCCTTGGCACAGTTGGGACAGTCGAAAAGCGTTATTGCACAATTCATGCGAAAACGCAAGGAAAAATCGGGCGCAGGATTCCAAGATGGAATGCTGAAGCTGTTGCGAACGCTGCCGCAAGTGCTAAAGTTCCTGCCAATGGAAAAAGCACAGGATGCCCGAAATTTCATGCTTAGTTTTCAGTATTGGCTAGGTGGTAGCGCTGAAAACCTGGAAAACTTCTTGCTGATGCTAGCTGATAAATATGTATTAAAAGATGTAGATAAACAAAATTTTGCATCTGTTACATATCAAGCGCCAGTTGTTTATCCCGATATGGGGATTTGGCATCCTTTAGCACCGACGATGTTTGAGGATGTAAAAGAATACCTCAATTGGTATACGGGTCGCAAGGATATTTCCCCAGATTTGAAAGATCCGTTGGCACCTTGTGTAGGACTCGTACTGCAACGCACGCACCTAGTAACGGGTGATGATGCCCATTATGTGGCAATGGTGCAGGAATTGGAATCACTCGGCGCAAAAGTAGTTCCGGTATTTGCGGGTGGTTTGGACTTTTCTAAACCTGTGGATGCCTATTTTTTGGAATCGACTTCCAAAACATCGCTAGTCGATGCTGTAGTATCGCTGACTGGTTTCGCTTTGGTGGGTGGACCAGCAAGACAAGACCATCCGAAAGCGATTGAGTCGTTGAAGCGCTTGAATCGTCCTTACATGGTAGCGCTGCCTTTGGTGTTTCAAACAACCGAAGAATGGCAAGATAGCGATTTGGGTTTACATCCGATTCAAGTAGCGTTGCAAATTGCGATTCCTGAGTTAGATGGGGCAATTGAGCCGATAATTTTATCAGGCAGAGATGGAACCACAGGAAAAGCGATCGCACTTCAAGATCGAATTGAAGCGATCGCCCAACGTGCTTTAAAATGGGCAAATCTGCGCCGCAAACCAAAGCTACACAAAAAAGTCGCCATCACCGTTTTCAGCTTTCCCCCAGATAAAGGAAACGTGGGAACCGCTGCATACTTGGATGTATTCGGTTCCATCTTTGAAGTGATGAAAGCGCTGAAAAATAACGGCTATGACTTGCCAGAATTGCCAGAATCAGCCGCAGCGTTGATGCAAGAAGTCATCCACGATGCTCAAGCGCAGTATAGCAGCCCGGAACTGAACGTCGCCTATAAAATGTCGGTGCCAGAATACGAAGCACTGACACCTTACTCCCACCGCTTAGAAGAGAATTGGGGACCACCTCCCGGACATCTCAACAGCGATGGACAAAATCTGCTGATTTACGGAAAGCAATTTGGTAACGTCTTTATCGGTGTCCAGCCTACCTTTGGTTACGAAGGTGACCCGATGCGGTTATTATTTTCGCGTTCGGCAAGCCCGCATCATGGTTTCGCTGCATACTACACATACTTAGAGCAAGTATGGGGCGCTGATGCTGTACTCCACTTCGGTACGCATGGTTCCTTGGAATTCATGCCCGGTAAACAAATGGGGATGTCTGGGGAATGTTATCCAGATAACCTGATTGGGATGATTCCCAATCTGTATTATTACGCAGCCAATAACCCCAGTGAGGCGACGATCGCTAAACGCCGCAGTTATGCATCAACAATTTCCTACCTAACACCACCTGCGGAAAATGCTGGTTTATACAAAGGTTTGAAAGAATTAAGCGAGTTAATTGCTTCTTACCAAACCTTGAAAGATACTGGACGCGGTGTTCCGATTGTCAACAGCATTATCGACAAGTGCCGGTTGGTAAACTTGGATAAAGACATCATTTTTGCCGAAACCGATGCCAAAGATATGACCGCCGAGGAGCGGGATAATATAGTTGGCAGCGTGTATCGCAAGTTGATGGAAATTGAATCTAGGTTGTTGCCTTGTGGATTGCACGTAATTGGTAAACCACCATCAGCGGAGGAAGCGATCGCTACTTTAGTCAACATCGCTAGTTTAGATCGTCAAGAAGAAGAAATCGTTGGTTTGCCGCGAATAATCGCTAATAGCATCGGACGGGACTTGGACGAAATTTATCAAAATAGCGATCGGGGTGTTTTAGAAGATGTCCAACTGCTGCAAGATATTACTTTAGCAACCCGTGAAGCAGTTAGCGCCCTTGTGAAAGAGCAAACTGACGCAGAAGGGCGAGTTTCTCTAGTTTCCAAGTTGAATTTCTTCAACATGGGCAAAAAGGAACCTTGGGTAGAAGCATTGCATCAAGCAGGATATCCCAAAGTTGATCCAACACCACTTAAACCGTTGTTTGAGTACTTAGAATTCTGTTTGCAGCAAGTTTGTGCAGATAACGAATTAGGCGCATTACTCAAAGGTTTAGAAGGCGAATACATCCTCCCCGGTCCCGGTGGCGACCCCATCCGCAACCCGGATGTATTACCGACAGGTAAAAATATACACGCCCTTGACCCGCAATCCATCCCGACAACTGCGGCAGTCCAATCAGCCAAAGTCGTTGTAGACAGGCTTCTGGCGCGTAACAAATCTGAAAACGATGGAAAGTATCCCGAAACCATTGCCTGTGTCCTTTGGGGAACCGATAACATCAAAACTTACGGTGAATCCTTAGCACAAATCATGTGGATGATTGGTGTGCGTCCGGTTCCCGATGCTTTGGGAAGAGTGAACAAGCTGGAATTGATTCCCCTAGAAGAGTTGGGAAGACCGAGAATTGATGTTGTCATCAACTGTTCGGGTGTGTTCCGCGACTTATTCATCAACCAGATGAATCTGTTAGACCAAGGCGTAAAAATGGCGGCTGAAGCCGATGAACCTCCATCGATGAACTTTGTTCGCAAACATGCTTTGCAGCAAGCTCAGGACATGGGAATCAACTTACGTCAAGCAGCGACTCGCGTCTTCTCCAATGCTTCTGGTTCCTACTCCTCAAACATCAACTTGGCAGTAGAAAACAGCACATGGGACAGCGAAGCCGAGTTACAGGAAATGTACCTGAAGCGGAAATCTTTCGCCTTCAATTCTGATAACCCCGGTATGATGGACGAATCGAGGAATATTTTTGAAAGCACTCTGAAAACTGCGGAAGCGACTTTCCAAAATCTCGATTCTTCCGAGATTAGCTTGACCGACGTTTCCCACTACTTCGACTCTGACCCCACCAAGCTTGTAGCAAGTCTGCGCGATGATGGCAAGACACCAGCATCATACATCGCCGACACGACTACAGCAAACGCTCAAGTCCGGACATTATCAGAAACCGTGCGTCTTGATGCTCGTACCAAGTTGTTAAATCCGAAGTGGTATGAGGGGATGTTATCTCACGGTTACGAAGGTGTGCGCGAACTTTCCAAGCGATTGGTGAATACGATGGGTTGGAGTGCGACAGCCGGCGCGGTTGATAACTGGATTTACGAGGATACCAACGAAACCTTCATCAAAGATGAAGAAATGCGTCAGCGATTGATGAACCTCAATCCGCATTCTTTCCGCAAGGTTGTATCAACTTTATTGGAAGTTAATGGACGCGGTTATTGGGAGACTAGCGAAGAGAATTTGAACAAGTTGCGCGAGTTGTACCAAGAGGTTGAGGATCGAATTGAGGGGGTTGAGTAATTGTAATACTGAATTTATATAGATGTGAAACTAAATATTTCAGCTATATAAGTTCAGCTTATATCTGTATATAAAAAATTTTAGCCTGCGAAAGCAGGCTTTTTTATCAAACATGTTAGTCATAATAATCTGAAGGGCAATAATTTTCAGCACAAGATGGATGAGCAATAACTATAGAATTTCTATGTTCTATTTGCTCAAACCAATTACCCTCATGTCGAACAATAGGTTGGTTACAAATACCACACCTGTAGTCATCAATTGACTGCCAATGGCATCCTATTAATTTGTTGATAGCATCAGGAAAAATTCCTGCTGTTTGTAAAAACTCATGAATCACCCGCATGGGATCAATGCGACACCACCAACCCGCTACATGATAGATTTCATAACCTGTAGCAGCTAGTTTGATATCTCTTTCTCTATCTCTCAGAATATTTTCTTCAGACTGAAAATGATATTCACCATCAATCTCTAACCCAATCAGCCTAACCTGTGTATTTGAAGTACGAACAACCCAAAGCTGATCGATAATATAAGGAGTCTTATTTTTATTTAAAGGATCAGGTATGATAAATTGACCTGTAAAAAATATTAATTTTTCTTTCCATTCAGGAAAGTTCGCATTGTATCCTAAAGTATGACAATAATGATTAAGAATTAAATCATGGGAAGCCCGATATGCAAGAAATTCGCTACGGCTGATATCATTTTTTTGTAAGTACTCCTGAGGAATAGAATAACCACGTATTTTTGCAACTTCAAGAGCTTCAATATGGGTGGGAGTTCTCCCTTCTATGTCTGCATGATGCTGATATAACGGAATTGTATCCCACTTACTTGAAGGAACCCAACCAATTTCTAATTCTTGCATGAGTAATTCATGATCACCCCATTCTTCCCAAAGTCTACCAGGAATGCTTCTTTCTTCAGTTTCATAATTATAATTTTTGGAGACCAAACCTTTTTCTTTCAGGCTATGCAAATCTTCAGAACTAATATTCTTTAACAATATCGATGATGCATTTTCGGAGCTTGAACCAACAGGATGTAATATATGATGTCTAGGTTTATTTAAAATAATCGGAGAAGACTTTAAGTCAAATTTTAATCCTTGCTGGTATTTACCGATTGAGCTATGTGCTTTCCTAGCTGCTTCTATTTGATCCATATTTTTTTATTACATGTTTTTTTAGTATAATATACTTAGACTTAAAGGTTACAATAGGAAAAATTTATCTATTTATAAATCTTGACAAATGCTTTCGTTAAAGTCATTTAATCAAGCTTACCTATTTGAAGCGGAAGAACTGGAAGCAAGAGATGAAATTTTTAGCAAGTATAAGTATGCCTTGGCTCATATAGGCGTTGATTTTTATCAAGAGGATGTTCAAGAAGCTCTGCTCAATTGTCTTGAGGGTTTTGAAGATGCTATACGTGCAACTATAGCGTATTGGTACTGGTTAGAAGAAAACTCCAGACCTTTTTACCCTAATGCTTGTATAGTTCAATCAATGAGTGAACGTTGGGATTCTCGTTACTGGAGAGATTCTTATTTAGATAATCCAAATTTTAAAAATCCTTGCGAAAGATTTTGGGAAGAAGCAGGAAAAATTTGGGGATTTGATGTGAGAAATCAAATTATTGCTGATGTAAACTCAGATGATAAAGGTTATGAATACGTGATGTTTAAAAATGCTAAAACTCTCTCACTATCAGCTGCTAGACGTTTGGGATGGGAAAGACTTAAAGAATATGCACTACAACAATATTAATCAAGTTTTGTGTCAGCACTATACTCGATGTGTAAAGAACTACAATTTTGTGAGTTAGTGAGGTGTACAGGTTTAGTTCCTCGTAGATATTGCACTACTCTCTCACAACAAGTAATCGCACTTTAGTAGATTTTAGGGTTTGCAGTGTGATAGCTCTACTTTTCCATAAAAGGTGATCGCTCACTCTCCTGCAACAAGTGATCGCTTAGTTTTTGAGATTTTCTACAAGGCGATCGCCCGAATCTTCCACAACAAGCGATCGCTTAACTTTTAAAATAGTCCCTACAAAAGTACGTCCGCTACATCAGTTACAACACAAAGATAATCGGTAGGCAAGCTATAATTTGTTCAGAGTAAAGGTGATGTACCTTGATGTTAACCCTTGAGCAAATTGAGTCTGCCATTCTTCAACTATCACCTGATGAGTATAAAAAGCTCATAGAGTGGTTTGCTGATTTGGACTATCAACGCTGGGATGAGCAATTAGAGAAAGACATTGCTGATGGAAAATTGGAAGCTTTAGCACAGGAGGCGATCACTCACTCTTTCACAGGAGGCGATCGCTCTTTGGGAGCGTAATTTTGGGGTTATGGAGTGCGTAGGCGAGCTTTTCGTAGACATGGCTTTGAGAAGGTGGATATTGAAACTCTTGGTCAATGAGTACAATTATATTAACTAGATTTAATATAAGCGCCAATATTACCACGAAAAAAATGCCAGCAAAAGACATTTACCATGATGCTGTTAAAAATGCCTTAATTAAAGATGGCTGGACAATTATAGCTGACCCTTATTTTTTGCAGTATGAAGATGCAGAACTTTATGCCGATTTATTTGTAGAAAAAGGTTTATTAGCAGAACAAGAAGGACGGAAAATAGTTGTAGAAATTAAGAGTTTTATCAGTCCTTCTCCCATGAGAGATTTTGAAAATGCTCTAGGTCAATATATTCTCTACCGCGACATTTTACAACTAGCCAGTAAAAACTATAAAATTTATCTAGCAATCAGAGATACAGTATTTGATACTTTCTTTCAAAGAAAATCTATTCAAGCAGTGGTTAAACTTCAGCAAATTGAATTTATTGTTTTTAACAATGAAAGGGAGGAAATTACTTTATGGATAAATTAACAGCATATCGAGAGTTAATTAAACAGGTGCTAACTGAATATGATAATTTATCTCGTAAATCACCTGATAAAATTGCTGAAAATTGTTTAGTGTTTGATGAAAATCATGATCATTATCTCTGGTTAAGTGTAGATTGGCAAGGTAGCAAAAGACTTAAATATACTCATGTTCATATTCGGATTAAGAATGAAAAAATTTTTATAGAAGAAGACTGGACAGAAGAAGGGATAGCAACTGAATTAATGAAGTTAGGTGTAAATAGCAGCGAGATTGTCTTAGCTTTTCAGCCTCCAGATGTGAGAAAATTTACAGAATTTGCAACAGCTTAGTAAATTATTATTCTAGGGGGGCGATCGCTCACTCTTCCACAACAAGCGATCGCTTTGTTGTTGAGGTTTTCTGCAAGGTGATCGCTCACTCTTCGACAACAGGCGACCGCATTTGTTATTTCGGCGACCGCATTTGTTATTTCGGCGATTGCATTTGCTATTTCGGCGATCACATTTGTTATTTGGGCGATCGCATTTGCTATTTTGGCGATCGCATTTGCTATTTCGGCGACCGCATTTGCTATTTCGGCGACCGCATTTGCTATTTCGGCGCTCGCATTTGTTATTTCGGCGACCGCATTTGTTATTTCGGCGACCGCATTTGTTATTTCGGCGATCACTGTTACTAATTGCATTTATCCCGAAACAACGGACAGATATAAATACTTGAGTAAAAATACAGACAAGGTTTCAATTTTAGCTATTAATTAAATCCACAAAATTACTCTTATCACGTAGAAGGCATCCCGCTATCTTGAAAGAGAACTATTCAACAAATATCTCCCATGTCTCTAAAAACTCGCGGTTCTGCTGCTATAGACAAAGCTCAACGCCGTCTCGCTCTGCTTAAATCCATTCATGAGAATCTGGATTTAGGGCACGGGTTAACCATTGAAGCTTACACCAGCCTCATCGCTAATACCCGTGCCACCCTAGAAGCCCATAATACGCTTCTCTCTAATCTTGAGGAATCTCGTAAAACTATAACTCAGATGGACAAAGCACTCTCGCAACTGTCTGAGAGGATGCTTACTGGAGTCGCGACTATCTACGGCAGAAACAGCATGGAGTATTCAAAAGCAGGCGGGTCTAATCGCAAGCGAAGTAAAAAATCTATTTCACAAGTTCCTTCAGTTGTAACGGTTACAGCCACTCAACCTACCCAAACTGCAACTAACGGCAAAGGCATCTTGAGCGATGTCTGACGACAAGCCGGTACGCGTTTACGCTTTATTTTTGAGGTTTTCTGTAAGGCGATCGCACTCAGTCTTTGACAATAAGCGATCGCTCTTTTGTGAACTATTATTTTCTTTAGGGCAAAATTCCAAATGACTTGATAGCTAAATTAGGTGTTGCTGCATATAGAAGTAAGGTGTTAAGCATTTAATTTGCACATTGAGACAGCAGGGGAGCAGGGGAAAGGGTTTGCAGGTAGGTTTTATTTATAATAGACCTCTTGCATAAATCACAAAATTTGAACCCCACCCCGCCAAAGCTACGCTTTGTCTCCCCTCCCCTTAGTAAGGGGAGGGGCTGATCGGGGTGGGGTGTTAGGGAATGAGTGCAAGATATCTAATAAAAATGGTGCAACTTGTAGGCGCAATAGCTTAGTAATGCAATGGGTAGAAACTGCGAACGTATTAGGGCGTACAATTACTAAACCGAGACAGCGGTTAATGTCTGCTTGAAAGGAATACAATAGTTCTTGTAGGGCAGGCAATATCCTTGCCTTAATCCTCATCTAAAATCTTCTTATGAATGCTTTAACAGTCAACCTCAACCCTGTTATTGAACTGACAGATGAGCAATTTTTCCAGTTATGTCAGGTAAACGAAAATCTCAGATTTGAACGCACTGCAACTGGAGAATTAATTATTATGCCACCTACAGGGGGAGAAACAGGAAACCGCAACGCTGGATTAACTGCTCAAGTTTGGATTTGGAATGAGCAAAATAAATTAGGTAAAGTTTTTGACTCCTCTACTGGATTCAAACTTCCTAATGGTGCAAATCGTTCTCCTGATGCTTCTTGGATAAAATTAAAAAGATGGAATGGGCTGACTGAAAAACAACAAACCAGATTTTTACCACTTTGTCCTGATTTTGTAGTTGAGTTACTTTCACCGACTGATAGTTTGAGAGACACTCAACAAAAGATGCAAGAATACCGAGATAATGGTGCGCGTTTGGGTTGGTTAATTAATCGCAAGTCTCGCCAAGTGGAGATTTATCGGATTGGGCAAGATGTTGAGGTGTTGGAATCTCCTGTTAGTTTATCAGGGGAAGATATTTTACCTGGGTTTGTGTTGAATCTGGAAGCGATTTGGTAATAAAACCTTTACTTAGAGATGATAGTTTTATGTTTGCTTAATGAATTTAAAAAATTGTGCGAGCACTCTCATCTTCTGACATGCAATTGCATTTTTTTGAATACTATTTTTATTTAAAGCAAAATATCAAATCTATTGAAGAATATCTTCGTAATTTCTAAGTTGCACAACCGATCGCATGAACACAAAATAGTTATATTCATTATTTAATTCGCAGTCCCATAATTACTAAATCGCGTTCAATACCGTCAAGTTCTGCGACTTTAGGTAAGTAACCCCAGGATTGAAAGCTGAATTTTTCAAACAGTTTTAAACTAGGTTGATTGTGGGCAAAAATTAAACCTAATAAAGTGTTTAAACCTAGACTTGGGCTTTGCTGAATTGCTTGCGCTAAAAGTTGCCGTCCCAAGCCACGCTGATGATATGCAGAAGCAATATAAATACTAATTTCCGCAGTGCTATGGTAAGCGGGTCGCCCATAGAACGATTGGAAACTGAGCCAGCCAGCAACTACACCTTCTACTTCTATTACCCAAATTGGGCGTTTTGAGGGCGATCGCCCACCAAACCAGGCAAGCCGACTGGCTACAGACACCGGCTCTAAATCAGCAGTTGCCATGCGGCTAGGAATTGCGGCATTGTAAATCGCTACAATTGCAGGCAAGTCAGTTTCAGTGGCATGGCGAATAGTCATTGCAGCCGTCTTTTAAGAAAATATTCAAGAATAATACAGCGTTAGCGATATCAATTCTACGGCTTTCATCACGCTTTTAGCGACTAAACATCATTGCTGTCTCAAAAATAAAAAACCCGGTGGTATTCCGGGTTAAGCCTGTAATTGTGTTTGATGGATGTTATCTAAAAGGTAAACGCGATCGCACCTCACAAAAATCCTTCCTAAAGCCGGAATCTGAATTAAAAAAGGCTGTGTTGATTAACACGATATGAAATTTCCCTGACAATAAATGGCGATCGCATTTTTTATCCTTGGGGCAATTAGAGCGAAAGTGAAACAAAATGCACAACTAGGCTTCAGCCAATATCGTCCTCGATTAATCATTTGGCTGTTCTTTACAATTACTCCGACCTTTTCTGAAATTGCCTGTGTGTAAACTAGCCTGCAATGCCTCTTGATATTCTTTAATTGCCTCAACTTGAGCCTACGCTGCGTTTATTTGCCCCTGCGAAAACTCTAAAAACGCTTCTGTTGAGTAGCCCTCTTCTAAAAGTTTCTGTGCCTTCTTTAGGGTTTCCTGCGTCTGCTTCTGGATACTTTTTCCTTCCGCTTCCAGTGTCTGCCAAGTTCTAGAACCGCATCCTCACCCTTTTATAAAGTCTTACCCACCTCTTCAACCGATTTCCCATGCTTTTGTGGAGCAAGAGCGTGTTTCTGTGAGGCTTGTGCTGTCTGTTGTGAAGTCTTATACAAGATGCAACTACCTAATATTATTTATTGATTCTGTAGCGTCTAATACGCTAATTAATTTACACTTCAATCCTCAGCCTTAAGTCATAGTTTTCTTTATAAATTATCAGAATAGTTCTTCCTTTAGAACATCTTTTATAACCAATAACTATTATTTACTTTGTCTTTATTCATGAGGTAACTAACTACAACTACAGGTAGAGGTTAGTGAAAGTATATTTTTGTCATATATGTTAGTAACAGCCAAAGTTAATTTTATTTACGTAAATTGATTTAAGGAAAATTTTATGCCTAATAATCTTATTCAGACTGATAAGAACGAGCCGAAAAATAATCTGCCATTAGAAGTAGAGTTTGCTATTTTAGCTGGCAAAATAAAAAATAGTATCTGGGTTGTTGGTATTCCGTCTTGGGTTTTTGCAATCAGCGATAGAAGCCTTGCTGCATTGGCTGATGGTTATTTCTCTCCTATAGAAGTCCTCCAGTTAGTGGCAGCCTCTTTCTTGTTTTTTAGTTGGCTGTATTTGCGACCGGAGACAGACTTAAATGGTGATGGCACTGAAGGATATCTATGTCCAAATCAAGCTAGGAACTTTGACTTGAAGAAGCGACATATGATAAGCCAGGAATACCTTTTACCTTTTCCTTATCTTTGCCAAATTTATCATCTATTGAGCTTAAAGCATTTAGAAACAGTTCATAAGTTTAGCTTAAATAACTTGAAAGTTATTAATGTCAGTCATGTAGAAACTACAGATATTGGGGGAATAATCAAATTTGAAACAATTTTAGATTCTCCAGTCAATGCTCTGAAGATTTGGAGACAACCGATTGTTGAGGTAGATTTAATACTACACAATCCTTATACTGTAGAACTAAGTATTCCGGTTTACAATAACAAGAGAATAATTATTATCTTTAACGTCGTTCCTGTAACAGATACAGAGCATCTATTCTTTATAGATATTTACAGCGATTTAGAATGGTATAAACCAATCTTGCAAGTAATATTGCATTTTGCCGCGTGCTTGACGTTATTTGAAGATTTGCCTTATTTACGCGCTTTAGCTGATAAAAATGTAGAGCGTTTATTCAATCCAAATAAATCTGCAAGTCACGAAACTATGTGGCTGTTTAAAAGATTCGTTGAGTTATATGGTTCGAGGGGAGAAACCACAAAATTGATTAAGGCAGCGGAGTAGGAAATGGGCAATGGGGCATGGCGCATGGGGCATAGGGCATGGAAAGAATTGTATTTATTCACCCAAGGAGCGCATCACCGAACTTGTTTAATTCCCATTGCCCAATTCCCATTGCCCATTGCCCATTGCCCATTGCCCAATTCCCTACTTTTAATTACGCTCGCGCTAGTAAGGGAGCAGCAGCTAGTAAAGTTTTGGTGTAAGGGTGTTGAGGATTGGCAAAAATCTGTTTTGTTGCACCTAGTTCGACGATTTTACCACCATTCATTACGGCGATGCGATCGCATAAAAATCTCGCTAACCACAAATCATGAGTGATAAACAAATAAGTTAAATCAAACTCATCCTTTAGTTGCAGCATCAGATCCAGCACTTGCGATTGCACGCTAGCGTCTAGCATACTCACTGGTTCGTCGCAAATCAGCAGTTTGGGACGAGTAATTAAAGCACGTGCGATCGCTACTCTTTGTTGTTGTCCCCCAGATAAATCGGATGGATAACGCTGATAATAAACTTCTGCTGGGTTCAAACCGACTTTCTCCAACATCCACAGCACTTGTTCTTTTGCTTTGCCTGCATCGGCGATATGATGAATTAGCAAAGGGTCAGCTATACTTTGTCCTACAGTCATCGCTGGATTCAGACAAGCATGAGGGTCTTGAAACACCATCTGCATTTCTTTTCTGGAAGAGCGAATTTCTTGACTCGATAGGTTAGTTAAATCTTTTCCGAAAAACTCGATTTTACCACCAGTGGGACGAATTAATTGCAAGATTGTCCGCGACAGTGTACTCTTACCGCAACCTGATTCGCCAACTAATCCAAGAATTTCCCCTTGATACAGTTCTAAATTAATACCATCAACTGCTTTAATTGTCTGACTCTGCGCTTTAAATAGTCGTTCAATAAAGCTAGGTTCTATATTATAGTGTTGCTGTAATTCTGTTACCCGCAAAATTGGGGTTGCGGATTTCGTATTAGGAATTGGTGTAAGCTGTGAATTTAATTCAGTCTCTATCTCATCCACTGATTGAATGTGTAAAGCTGCTTGCAAAAGCGATCGCGTGTATTCGTGTTGAGGTTGTCTAAATACAGATTCGGTAGCACCCTTCTCTACCATTTTACCGTCATACATCACGCCAATGCGATCGCAATATTCCGCCACCATTGCCAAATCGTGAGAAATTAGCAACAATCCCATATTCTCTTCACCGCATAACCGTGTTAACTCTTGTAAAATTTGTGCGGAAACGGTGACATCTAAGCTCGTTGTCGGTTCATCCGCAACAATTAACTTGGGGTTGAGAAGTAAAGCTAAGGCGATCGCTACTCTTTGGCGCATTCCCCCGCTAAACTCATGAGGATACTGATTCCAGCGAGTGGCAGGAATTTTCACCTTCTCCAAAGTGGCGATCGCTATTTCTTTAGCTTGTTTAGTTGATAAACTGGGCGAGTGCGCTTTCAAAGTTTCTAAACAATGCTTACCGATTGTCATCAACGGATCGAGCCGTGTCATCGGATCTTGAAAAATTAGCGCTACCGCTTCTCCGCGAAATTGTCGCAACTGGTTGGGATTTAAATCAAACACCGATCGTCCCTGAAACATCACCCGTCCTTCGATAAGCGTGGATGAGGGTAGTAAGCGCATCGCTGCTCGTCCCAAAGTTGATTTTCCACAACCCGATTCTCCCACCAATCCCATTCTTTCACCCGGTTGTAGAGTGAAAGAAACATCATCAACCGCCCATTTAAGTTCTTCGTTGCCACGGTGAGGATAGGCAACGCGGAGATTTTCGATTTTGAATAAATCTTCATTCATATTTTATGATGTAGGCGATCGCTACAATCGCTTCTATAAATTTGAAATTTAAGATAGTCTATCAGATTAGTAAAACTAGCTGTTCTTATATCTTGACCTGGAAATATCAATGTCAAATAAATTACTACGAAAATAGAAAAATCAATCGTTCCAAATGAAGTAGAATACCCTAAGTGTTTGTAGCTTTTAGTTTGTCAGTCGTGCCTCTGCCCAAAACCCAGGAACAATTACAATTACCAACAGCAATTTGACCATTCGCGATCGCCTCTCTATCCCTAGTCAATCCTCTAGTTTGTGTTCTAGCCTTGGGGAAGCCACTTCCTCTCTATGCGTACAAGCGCAGTATATTTTCTCATAACTTTGGGTAAGTCCTGAACTTCCCAACCGCCAAGCAAAAATATACCGCTATGAAAGCTAAGTGCTGACAAATGTTAAAATTTCCACACTTTAGCAGATGAAATATATTAGTTTTTTGGGTAATGTTTCTTTACAATATAAACATAGAAGGTAAAAACGAGAGAAAAAAACTTCTTGTAATTTTTATCTTTTTATGCTTACTCCGCTTGTTGCAGTATTGCTTGGCAGTATTGCGCCAGAGTTGTCAAGCGATCGCTAATTGTCTGGAGTCTGGCTTGAGCAGTAGCTGGTTGCCTCGCTCCTTGGAAAAACATTACATCCAATTCCAATAAGCGCAGTTGCTTGCTCATCTCGGTTTGATAAGATTGTTCCCTTGAATTATGAGGTATCTGAGTATCTTCATCAGCCAAAGGGATAATCTGCTGCTGAAACATTTGCTGCAAAGATGCCACACGCAGCCGCAGTCCGGGCGCATTTAGTTCAGTAGTCGTGGTATAGTCACGTAATTGCAGGATCAATGTTGCAAATGCGTGATACTTCTGGCTATTTAGAGACATTAAGTGCTTCTTGAGATACTATTAATGTCAAGATTTTTCTCTTGTAAAACAGACTTTTTAAACTTTTATTATAATTACTCGCCTCAAATGATGCTAGGGGGCTGCACGCTGCCATAATTCCATTTTCCCAGCTATGATTGTTGACACTCAAACCGGATAAGATCGCAATTCTTCTTGCGAACAAATCTTTCTAACACTGCTTTTACCGCCTAATTATGGCAACTTATGGCGGCAATGGCATTGTTTTTGTACATCCACTTAACCACAGATCACCTTAATCTCGATTTTATGAGCGGTATACTTATAAATTCCACAATTGAAATCACCCTTCCGGATTGGCTAAAAAAATGTTTACAAGAGTCATCCGCACTTTCCGCCCAAGAAGATGACCGAAAGCCTTATGATACAGCTTTGATTTGTCGAGCATTTAAATTTGCTTACGAGTTGCATCAAGGTCAATACCGCAAATCGGGAGAACCGTACATTTGTCATCCCGTAGCTGTGGCAGGATTGTTACGCGACTTGGGGGGGAGTTCTGCCATGATAGCAGCTGGATTTCTCCATGATGTAGTCGAAGACACAGATATTACAATTGAGCAAATAGAAGAGCATTTTGGAGCCGAAGTACGACTATTGGTAGAAGGTGTTACCAAGCTTTCTAAATTTAACTTTAAAAGCAAAACCGAAAGCCAAGCCGAAAACTTCCGACGAATGTTTTTGGCGATGGCACAAGATATTCGAGTAATTGTGGTGAAGTTGGCGGATCGGCTGCATAATATGCGAACTTTGCAGTTTATGTCAGAAGAAAGTCGTCGCAGCAATGCTCAAGAAACGCGAGATATTTTTGCTCCTTTAGCCAATCGGCTGGGGATCTGGCAGATTAAGTGGGAATTGGAGGATTTGGCATTTAAGTATCTCGAACCAGAATCTTTTCGCCAAATTCAAACATATGTAGCCGAAAAACGAGCAGCGCGAGAAGAAAGACTGGAGAAAATTACCAAAACTTTGCGCGATCGCTTGCAGCAAGCCGGTATTGAAGTCATCGATGTCAGCGGGCGCCCGAAGCATCTTTATAGTATTTACCAAAAAATGAGTCGGCAGCAAAAAGAATTTCACGAAATTTACGATTTGGCTGCATTGCGAATAATTGTTAAAACCAATGAAGAATGTTATCGCGCTTTGGCTGTGGTTCACGATGCCTTTCGCCCAATTCCTGGTAGATTTAAAGACTACATCGGGCTGCCCAAAGCAAATCGTTACCAATCGTTGCATACTGGTGTGATGGGTTTTACAGGTCGTCCCTTGGAAGTGCAAATCCGAACGCAGGAAATGCATCGTATCGCCGAGTATGGAATTGCTGCTCATTGGAAATACAAAGAAACAGGTGGTTCTAACATCCACACAACAGCACAAGATGAGAAGTTCACTTGGTTGCGGCAGTTGTTGGAATGGCAAAGTGACCTGAAAGATGCTCAAGAATATCTAGAAAGCATCAAGGACAATTTATTTGAAGATGATGTTTATGTCTTCACCCCTAAGGGGGATTTAGTTTCCTTAAGTCCAGGCTCGACAACAGTAGATTTTGCTTATCGAATTCACACCGAAGTAGGAAATCATTGTGCGGGTGCGCGGGTAAATGGCAGAATGATTCCACTGTCAACGCGCTTGCAAAATGGCGATATTGTCGAGATTTTGACACAAAAGAACAGCCATCCGAGTTTAGATTGGTTGAATTTTGTTCGGACTTCTGCTGCGAAAAACCGGATAAAACAATGGTACAAGCGATCGCGCCGCGAAGAAAATCTTGCCCGTGGACGAGAGTTGTTAGAAAAAGAACTCGGTAGAACAGGTTTTGAAAGTTTGCTCAAATCAGATGCAATGGAAGCTGTAGCCGAAAAGTGTAACTATCACAGCGTTGACGATTTATTAGCGGCTTTAGGTTACGGTGAAATCACCTTGAACTTAGTATTAAATCGTTGGCGAGAAATAGTCAAGGCGCAACAACCTGCAACAAACGTCTTAGAACTTCCGTCCCTACCAACTTCATTAAAAGCTTTACGAGACGTATCTGTAACTAGCGGACGCGCCAGCGATTCGCCAATTGTCGGCGTAGAAGGATTAGTGTATCATTTATCTGGGTGTTGTACGCCAATTCCCGGAGAGTCGATTATTGGTGTAGTGACACGAGGCAGAGGAATTTCCATCCATCGGCAAGGATGTCATAATTTGGAGCCTGTAGAGTGCGATCGCCTAGTACCAGTTAAATGGAATCCAGCCAAGGAAAATCGTAATCGTCCTCAAACTTACCCAGTAAGTATTCAAATTGAAGCGCTTGATCGAGTGGGAGTATTAAAAGACATTTTATCACGCTTGAGTGACCAAGGAATCAACGTCCGTCACGCTCAAGTAAAAACCGCTTTTGGACAACCCGCATTAATGGATTTAGGAATAGATATAAGCGATCGCTTTCAGCTTGAGCAAGTATTTATCCAAATCAAGAAAATGAGCGATATTCTCAACATCCGTCGCGTCGGTGAAATTGACCAATAGTCAGATAATTCGTAGGGTGCGTTAACGAAGTAACGCACCATCCTAGTGACGCAATGAATCGCGTCCTCGTTTTTGCATAATTATCATCCCCCCAACTCTATCCTCTTCAATATAATCACTGAATAAATTTTTAAAACGAATTGATTTACCTCTGGGTGAATGTAAAGACGCGAATCGAAATTTCGCGTTTCTACACCCAAAGCGAAACTAAAAGCCGATAAAATTAACGGAAGCATCATTTTAGATGATGTCACAACCCTAAAAGATGTCCCCAAACTCGCTTGGGTATATCACCTCGGCAATCGTTGCGCTCTGATGTGGATTTTGGATCAATATAAAGAAAAGAAGCCAAAAGATCCAACTATTGTCCACAAATTCAATACCTATCGCTTTGCAGATTACAAAGAACAGGTGATAGATTTACTACAACGAGTCTGTATAGTATTTTTATGCAATTTGAACCACCATTGATCACAAGCGATCGCCTATTATTACGGCTAGCAACCAAAGAAGATATACCCCAAATTCTCAACTACTTTACAGACAACAAAACTTATTTAACACCATTCTATCCTCAGTGGAGCGAAAACTTTTTCACAGAAGAATACTGGCAGATACAAGTAGAGATAGATTTGCAAGAATATATCAACTATCTAGCATTAAAATTATTTATTTTTGTTCAATCAGAACCAACAACAATTATAGGCAATATCAACTTTGGTAACATTATCCGGGGAGCCGCTCAATTTTGCTCTGTAGGATATAGCCTTGCCGAAACTGAACAAAGTAAAGGTTATATGACAGAAGCACTAAATGCAGCAATTCAATATGTATTTCAAGAGTTAAATTTACACCGAATAATGGCAAACTATATGCCTCACAATCAGCGTAGCGGTAATTTACTAAAAAGGCTAGGATTTCTTGTTGAAGGGTATGCTAGAGATTATTTATTAATTAATGGGCAATGGCAAGACCACATTCTCACGAGTCTTACAAATCCTAATTGGCAAGGGTAGAAAACAAAAAACTAAAATCAATAACTGATCTCAAATGTAATACCAATTTAAAACAAAGTATGCTTATGACAATAGAAAATTCAAAATCTAAAATAATATATGGTATTAAGATGCACCCATTCGTCTAAATTTGGCTTAAACTAAAGAACTTGCAGTAGACTTTGGTCAAGCCAGTCTTCATACCAATCATAAAAACTCAAAGGCTCCTGTTCCTCTTCACATGATTGAAAGTCATCTGGATCGTCCGCATGGAAATAATAACAAAAATTCTGAGTAGCAGGATAGATTCCACCATCATTAGTCCGGTCATCTATCCAAATTTTCCCTTTTTGTTCTCCAGTAATAACTAACATAGCGTAAATACCACAACCATAATGTGCAATGGTGATAGTACCTTGAACAAATTTGCTATCAAAATAAGGATTATTTTCCGAATCAGCTTTGTCTTTCATCATCAAAGTCAAATCATTCCACGCTTCTTTCAAAGGAAATGGTTTGCACAGTAAACCTTCGTTTTTTTTGCTGGGTATTGCTGTTATTTCACTTTCATTTTCCAATCCGGGAAGTCTGTATAAACCATATCCAGGTCCAGTACCACCATTACCAACTTCTAGCAAAAAGTTTCGATATTCACAGGGAAGCCGAATATTGTATTTAACTTCAAAAGCTTGAATTTGTCCTTCCTGCAAGCAAGGGTTGAATTGATACTGGTGTGATTCTGAGCCAAAAACCTGAAATGTTGTATCTAAAATTGCTAATTGAGTCAACTTGTTTGTTATTTGCCAAAGTTTATCCATTCTGCGCTCCAAATTTTAAAGGTGGCGCTGCCATAGGGAGAACCATAAAAATAAATACCCATTCTCGCCATACCTAAGAAATAGGGCAGGCTTTTTTATCCCCACGACTAACGTTCAATACTTTACGACAAGCCATGAAGCCTGTCCTATTTATTGCGGCAATTTCACTTATCCGTGTATTGAAATTCTTCTCCTAAGGGGAGACGCTACGCGAACGTTGGTATCGCGGATCTAGGTTTGACGGTGAATCAGTCGGCGGGGTCGGTTTCCGTCCCGTCGAACTGATGAACCCGGAGGGCTGGGTATTTATTTCGCGGGTTTGTGCCATAGACAAATTTTAGCCAGCCTTGTTCAATTAAAGCTAACAAAAGCGCTGTCATTTGCCACCAGAGGTAGTATTAAAGAAAGAATATATCAAGTTTGGCTCGTAATGACTTTGACTGAAACTCAAAACGACGCTTCTAACAATCCCTTTGTTGCTCTCAACTACGAACCAGCTTTAGAATCTCTGGGCGATGACTACTACGACGAAGTTGCAGCAGCAGAATTTCCCCAACACATCCTGCGCTGGCGTAACGACGCACTTGTGCCCCGGTTGGGACTTGATCCCCAAGCAGTCTCAGACGAAGATTTTATTGTCGCGTTTGGCAAATTTGAAGGGCGGAAACCATTGTTAGCGCTGCGTTACCACGGCTATCAATTCGGTCAATACAATCCCGCCTTGGGTGACGGCAGAGGCTTCCTCTACGGGCAAGTACGCGGCACAGATGGCGAATTGTACGACTTTGGCACAAAAGGTTCTGGGAGAACGCCTTACTCCCGTGGTGGGGATGGAATGCTTACACTCAAAGGCGGTATACGAGAAGTTCTCGCGGCAGAAGCGCTGCATCATATGGGTGTGCGAACTTCGCGCTGTTTGAGCTTGATTGAAACAGGTTTATCTTTGTGGCGTGGTGATGAACCTTCTCCGACTCGCTCATCAGTAATGATAAGGATGAGCAAATCTCATATTCGCTTTGGCACTTTTGAGCGACTGCACTATCTGAAACGTCCAGATTTAACTAAAAAGCTTTTAGACCACGTAATTGAGCAGTATTACTCCCATTTAATCGGCACACAAGATAAATACGCTTTATTTTATGCAGAATTAGTTAAGCGAGTAGCAGAACTAGCAGCGCAATGGATGGCGGCGGGCTTTTGTCATGCTGTGTTAAATACTGACAATATGTCAATTACAGGTGAGAGTTTTGACTATGGACCTTATGCATTTATTCCTAGTTACGATCCGTACTTTGTCGCTGCGTATTTCGATTATTCTGGGCGCTACAGCTACAGCCAGCAACCAGATATTTGCAAGTTAAATTTAGAAATGCTTCAAGAACCTTTAAAAAGTGTTTTTGCTCAAGATGACATGGAGTTTGGACTCTTAACTTTTGATGAGCATTATCATAATGAATATCGCTCTTTAATGTTAAAAAAATTGGGTTTTGAGCAGTTGCCCAAATCAGAAGCGGAAGAACTTTTAAAGGCAACTATTGAATTTTTAAAGATGTATCCAGTTAGTTATCATCACTTTTTTGCGGAAATGGCTAGCAGCTTTTCTACCAAGTGGCGAGACAATGCCAGTGATATCCTGAGAGATTCTGAGATTGGGCAATCTTTAGGGGCAACAGACTTATTTGTCAATTGGTCTGGTGTATATCATCGAATTTTGAGTAATTTAACTTCTGAAGAGGTAGAAAACATAGGTCAGTGCTTAACTCGTTATAATCCCCAAACGCCGTTATTAAGACCTGTAATTGAATCGGTTTGGGAAGCAATTGCTCAGGAAGATAATTGGCAACCTTTTTATGAGCTACTTGAGGAAATTCGCTCAGGTGAATAATTCAGACAATTTTTTATCGTTCCCAGGCTCCAACCTAGGAACGCAATTCTAGAGGCTCTGCCTCCTAGAAATACATTCCTTGCCTCAGGCAAGGAACGAGCTATGAAGAGTTCTTCTTATTCCTTTCCCCCTTTCCCCAACTAACTAAGTCCAGTAGAGAATGCGACCTTGGGGAAAGCGTCGTTGAATCTCGCTTTCAAAAAACCGGCGCAGCATTTTCATTGTATCACCATCGTATACATACTTCGTGCCGCCAAACTTGTTACGTTTAACGCTGCGTGTCGCTTCGTCCATATCTAACTTTGATTGAGGATACCAGGTTTGTAATACCTCTTTTGACCCAGGTGTGAAGCGATGGGAAATTAACTCAAAAGTCAAGTCACAATCAAAATCTAATGCTTCACTAATAGAATCAAATAGGCGAGTATAATGTGCTTCCCAATCATCTATAGCCATAATTGGGGCAATTACCAATCCCACGGGATAGCCGCCACCACCCCTTGACTGAGGTAACGCCAAGCGCCGCAAAGCATTAAGCCGAGAAGCTACTGATGCGGTTCCACCCTCGAAGCGACCGGAAACAGGCGCAGCATTGACACTCATCCTCATGCGCGTATGACCATTGTGGGGCAAGTTGAGTAAATTATCTACTCCATCAAACTTGGAAACAGTACGCAGATATCCGTTCTCGCGCGTGCCAAAGTAGCGGATGCATTCAGCGAGGCTGCCTGTCAAATGCTCAATGCCTAAGGGGTCAGTATAGCAGCTGACTTCAAAACTCGTGGTTTTATTCGGTTGCTCGTATGCTGCGAGATTTTGCAATATTTGCGGCAAGTTGGCAAAGACGCGGATAACTGGTGGACCTTGCAAACTACCTGCTAGATAGCAGTATTGGCAATGTGCCGGACAACCTTCGGCGATGTGAAATTGCCAGTCGGCTGATGGAGGGATGGGACTAAGTTTGAAAGAACTGGGGGGTGCGGTGACGACTGCGAGAGTACGCTTGGCAATATCATAAGTCTCGCGATCGCTCTCACCTCGCAAACCAGTCAGGCGATTTCGCGGCAACTCTTCTATTGGTAAATTAAGAGACTGTACGTGCTGTAATATCTGCTGACCATAAGATTCTTCTAAGGCTGCGGGTGTAAATACAACGCGCTCAGGCATCCACAAACGAGGCTGACGCGCAACTTGATTATCTGCAATTGCCTGCATACTATCAGATTCTCCGTATTTATTGGCGCTAAAAATCACTTCCGACAAAAGGGCGGTTCCGTGGTTCGGGAAACGCCCATTATTTGACTAATTCTCTAAAACTTGGCGGATGCGCCGTTCCAACCGTTCAAGATCCAAACCGCCTTCATCACGACTGATACGCCGCACAGTTGAGTTAACATTGCCTAAATCTACCAATAAATCTTGGAGAATTTCTTGCTGTTGACGTGCTTGGGTGACTTCTCGCGGCTCCTGCACTAAGTCACGCACGATAGTATCTTCAGCCCGCGAAGCGATAAGTGGGTCGTTTTGCCCCTGCAAATGAACAAAAGTTCGTCGCCCTGGTCCGCGCTCTTCCTCAATTGGTACCACTGCTGTTACCTGATCTGAGCGCACGTATTTTCCGAATCCCAGATGGACTAGCACTGATGACTGTATTTTCATTTAGAAGAGTGTTTATTTTCTGACATACTTCTATTTTAAATTAGAGCTAAATGACCTAATAGCTATAACTAGAACGGGTTCTACCCAATGTACGAGTAGTAGTTTCCCGTTGCAAATTCTCATACTATTTCTTTGTAATGTTGCGCTAAAGTGCCCTCAGGCTAGAAGCCTGGGGCTATACAAACAAAGCCTACCTTGTCTACGACACGCAAGGAGCGTTCGTAGGCTATGAGTCTTTAAGTTTGCCTCCGCAGGCTTTGTCGGTTTAGCGATACCCTTATAGGGTATTGCTATGCTCCGCAGCGATGCTCCCATAACTAACAAACATCTTTTGGTTGATAAACTGCACCAAAAGTATGGTCAGTATTAATTTCTATAACTAAATCAACCAATGTCGGCTTTGTTACTAACGGTTTGATGAATAATTCGGGATGGAGAGAACGCCAAAAATAATAAACAAATTGCTCTATTTCTTTTTCGCTCATTCCTGATTTGCCAGCAGCAATCATTTGCTGTTCCGCCTGGAGACGCCACTCTAAAGAGCATCGGTAATCATTGGGATACAGCACGATTAAACTGTCTAATCGTTGCCATAGTGGTAAATAATCGTTTAATTGGCGATTCATGTCACGAGCAAATGCCCGGTCTTCATCTGTAATAATTGGTGGCGGTGCAGTATCAAATGCTGCGGGATCGATGGGTTGCACGCCAACAAACCAACCTTCAAACAGGACAATATCTATACCTTCTACAATTTCTGGAGTGATTCTATCACCCGCGCCGCCGTAAGCAGATTTATCAAAGCGGGGGACTGCTACTGGATTTTGTAATAGGCGAATTTGATCTAACACTGTTAAGCCTAAGTCTATATCGTGGGTTCCTGGGGGACCGCGCCAAATTAAGCGGGGGTCTTGCTGTGTTAATTTCAGGCGATCGCTATAAGTTTTGTATAAGTCATCTAATGATAAACTCAGGGTACGATATCCCAACTCTTTGAGAATCAAGGTGAGAACCGCGCACATTGTCGTTTTACCGGTTCCCTGTCCTCCTAAAATTCCCTGTATAAATGGATGCCCCAACTTTTGGCGAAGTGATGCTAATTGCATTGCCAAAGGTAGCCACAAATGCCACAACACATCTAACATCGCGTCGGGTTGACGATGCAGGCTAGTTTCGCAAAACTGGCTAAAAGCTGGGTAGACAGATTGCAACAGACGTAATTGGTCATTGGTCATGGGGCATGGGGCATTGGTCATTGGTCATTGGTCATGGGGCATGGGGCATGGGCATGGGGCGCTTAATCCAAGCGCCCATACAGAAATGGGGAAAATATTATTTTATTTCCCCATCTTCTCCATCTCCCCCATCTCCCCTCACGATCCCAGCTTGAAGGCTTCGAGAAATAGGCTGTAGATAAAACCAACTTTTAGGAAGTTTAGTGATTCTATCCAGAGCGATCGCCTTGCTAAAATGCTGCTACGGTAGACTATTCTACTACTAACCTCTGTCACTACCACTAAAGTTCCGGCTATCACAATATCCCATGAAGCAGTTTGTCCGGCTGTGGTAGCAACAGCCGATCCCAAAAAGAAACCCAACAAAAAACTAATTAACAGCAGCGATAGTCGCCGCCAAGGATTGAAAAACCATTCGCTTAGGCGGGTAGCAATGGCATTCGACAGGTTATTGAGACGAGTATTTTGCATTTCCTTAGACTTTTATGCAAAAGCCAAAATATTATGAAATACTTCTATATTAAGAATATCGATTTGAGCACAGGTTTGTTTGAATAGTATTGTAGATGTCTCTTGATTTTTTTACGTAAATAAAAAATTATACATTTTGTCATCCTGAGCCAAGGCGAAAAGCTTTGTTGGGAAGACTTCCCAACGGGTATAGTTTTGCTCAAAATGATATTTTTGATACATTTTATTTGCGAATTCCAAGAATAGCCCATAATAGGCAATTTTTTTGAGTTGCTTTTTTGCATAATAGGCTACTATTTGGGCAAGCCTAAACAAAATACTTATTTCTAATAATTATCAATATGAAATCGTCAGTGTATCGTAACGCTACTGTCGTAGCTTGTGCTTTGGGGCTACTCGGACTACTGGCGACATACTTTCAAGTAAGTGTGTCTTTTGAGTCAGAAGAGCCTGAAAAGTCTTTTATCCCGCCTACACAAAAGCCCCAAAACCAGACAACAGATTCTCCAACTGTTTTTGAAACTAACAAGGGAGAACACAGCACTAAAGAGACTGGTAATTCAGTCTTAACATATAGTAATAATAACTCGGCTCTCAAAGCGGGGGATCAAGGCAGCTTGCGAATGAGCAATCAAACAGATCAACCAGTGCGGCTGGCAATGCTTGCGCGATCGCCTGTAAAAGGCGAGAAAACTCAAACTAACTATGATGTCCCAGCGCATTGGGATTTTGATCCCAGAGAAGGTAATGAAAAGGGGCTGATTCTTTCTTTGCCTCAGGGGAGCTTAAAGCTACAGAAGGGAGATATTTTAGTCGCTTTTGCCCAGGATGGTTCTCGCCGTTACTGGGGACCATATGTAGTCGGCGAAACTTCCATACCTGTTTGGAATGCTCAAGGCAAAGAATGGCAATTAATTCTGAGTAAATAAGGGATGCTGAGAGAGATGGGGAGACTCTTGGAGACAAGGGGATTTGAAGAGGGGAAAAGGGTAAAGCGAACAAAAGAAAGTTTTTTTATTCGTTTCCCCTTTCCCCCTTCCCCTTTCCCTCTCTCTCTTGACCAATACCCAATGCCCAATGACAAAGAACAAAACATAACTAATTAACGACTATTGACTAGTTGTCGCTAACTAGTAACTATTGATTGTTAGAAGAGCGATCGCTGACTAGTAATTAATGACTAATGACTGATGACCAATGACTAATAGCGCTGTTGACCGATGGTTCAACAATTTAGGAAAGCGTCCAGCCCTGGCTGTGACTCTATCGATTTTGTGGCTGATTTTGATTGGTTGGGTGGGTTATGGATGGAATTTAGGCAGCATTGGCTTGATTGATGAGACAGAGCCGCTGTTTGCCGAAGCTTCGCGCCAAATGTTCGTTACGGGTGATTGGATCACGCCGTTTTTCAATGGTCAAACTCGTTTTGATAAGCCTGCTTTGATTTACTGGTGTCAGGCGATCGCTTATGCAATTATTGGAGTGAATGAATGGGCAGTGCGTCTGCCAAGTGCGCTCGCTGCGCTCGCTGTGATTAGTCTGTTATTTTACACTTTGCACGTATATCTGGCAAGACAAGACGAGTTAGAGGATATTTATCGCCCCACTAGACGTTGGTTAACAGCTGCTTTAGGAGCCGCTATCATGGCACTGACTCCAGAAATGATTGTCTGGGGAAGAACGGGTGTCTCAGATATGCTGCTAACTGGATGCATAGCAACAGCTTTGTTATGCTTTTTTCTAGGGTACGCAAGCAAGGCAATGGGCAATGGGCAATGGGGAAGAGATACAGAAGTGAATTCTTCCCAATCTTTAATAGCTAATCGCCAATCGCTATTGCCGAATAAGTGGTACTTAGCTTTTTATGTGCTAATTGCTGGAGCAATTTTGACTAAAGGACCGGTGGGAATTGTCTTACCGGGGTTGATTATCGCGGCGTTTCTGCTTTACGTGGGTTCGTTGCGAGAAGTGTTGCGAGAAATGCGCTTTTTCATGGGGATGCTGATCGTCTTTGCTTTATCAGTACCCTGGTATGTGCTGGTAATTTGGCGCAATGGGTGGAATTATATTAACTCGTTTTTTGGCTATCACAACCTAGAACGCTTTACAGAAGTCGTTAATGGTCACACAGCGCCTTGGTATTTTTACTTTTTAGTAGTACTGCTAGGCTTTGCGCCATACTCAGTTTACTTGCCGGTTGCGATCGCAAGGCTGAAGTTTTGGCAAGTAAAATACTGGCGCTCTCAAGAACGCTCTCAACAACTTGGTTTATTTGCCTTTGTCTGGTTTGTTGGTATCTTTAGCTTTTTCACCATTGCTGTCACCAAACTCCCCAGTTATGTTTTACCTTTAATGCCAGCAGCAGCAATTTTAGTAACGCTGTTATGGAGCGACTTTTTCTTAGACAAACAGACAAGGGGACAAGGAGGACAAGAAAAAATTTTTTCTTTGTCTGGCTTATCTTCCCCCACTCCCCCACTCCCCCACTCCCCCCACTCCCCCACTGCCCCCACTCCCCCACTCCTCCACTCCCCCACTTTCCCCCTCTGGAATGGCTGGGTAAATGTAGCATTTTTATCAGCGGTAGGAGTGGCATTATTTCACTTACCCCAATTACTAGGTAAAGATCCAGCTGCACCTAACTTTCCCCAACAACTTCAACAGTTAAATTTACCAATGTTGTCCGGTATAATTTGGCTAGTTTCTGCGGGAATTATTGCGGTTTTATTATTGCGTCGCCTTTGGCTGCCGATTATTGGTGTAAATTTACTGGGATTAACCGCGTTTTTAATTGTTGTGTTGATGCCTGCTTTGTTTTTGGTAGATCATGAGCGTCAGTTGCCCTTAAGAGAATTATCAGCGATCGCAGTACAAGCAAAACAACCAAATGAACAATTAATCATGGTTGGGTTTAAAAAGCCAACTGTGGTATTTTACAGCCATGAAAACGTGACTTTCTTCAAATTTACTGAGCAGGCTCAAGAGCATATCCAAAACCAAGCAGCGAACAAAGTACAGCCAGGCTCAATGCTGGTTCTCTCTCAGCCGAAAAAGTTGATGCAAATGGGTTTGCAACCAGCCGATTACGAAAATTTAGGCATCAGTGGTGCTTATCAATTGATTAGAGTGCCTTTGAAGAGTTAGTGGATAGTGGGAATTTTCAGAGGGAAAAAGGGACTCATGGAAAAGGGAAAAGCCAATGCCCAATGCCCAATGCCCAATGCCCACTAACAACTAACAACTAACTACTCTTCAAAGCTTGATTAATCTGGTTTAACAAATCTTCCATTGAAATTGAGCGGGGCAAAATCTGGGTAGCGATCGCATCTACAACAGTTTCTATTGACTCCAATTTATTCTGAGTTTTTTTCTGGTTCTTCTTAGAACTAAGGTGAGATTGTGAACTAACCTCATTGGAATTTAATCGCTGGTCAAGTACCAAAATCGGTGGTAAATCGAAAGGCAATTGTCCTAAGGTTTTCAGTGCGGCTCGCGCTTCTTTTTCATTAGAAGATTCACTATAGCAAATCAGCAATAAGTCAACGCTGTAGTGGCGAATTTGTTGTAGCATTTCTGCCCAAGAACGACCCATTGCCGCTTTCAAACCTGCTGTTTGCAAATACTGAATTAAAGCTTGAAACCACTCCGAACCGCGCTCGGCTGTTAAATTGTTGAGTGCGGAATTATTGGATGATCCATAATGGCTAATCTGCTTGCGCGTTAACTGTGGCAGATCGGGCAGCATAGTCAAATCTACTACTAACAAGCTGGGTGGACAGCACATACCAGAGGCAATTTGCAGCACTGACAATAAAGCGTCTGTTTTCCCTGTTTGGCTGCTGTTATCGTTAGTAAATGACGACAAGCAAGGAAATACAGAAAGTCCATCCACTTGTGAAGCTTCTAATGTCGTTGCTACATCGCACGTCACTAATGGTAAAGCTGCCAAACGAGGGTGTTGACTGAGTTGTTGCAAATAAGCTTTTGCTTTTGAAATTTCTTTATCCAGTAAAATTACATCGAAGTGCCAAACTCGCGCCAAAAGTTCTGCTTGATCTAAGTCGTCAACTTCGATTACCCGATGTTCTCGCAATGATGGACGAGGATTGACACATTCTAATTCGGAATTGACTAATCGAAGAATTCGCAGTGGAGTGTGAATATTGATTTTTCCACCATCTTTACTTGGTTGCTGCGCTTCTGGTGCAGCACACAACTTTTCTAAAAGTGGTGCCAAAACCTGATGCTGCACTGGTAAGCTGATAAAACCATCGGCATTATTAGCAAATGCTTGCTCTTTTTCCGCTGCTGTGGCTGTCACAATCACTGGGATGTGACGAGTTGCAGCATCCGATTTAATTAAGGTCAGTACATCCCAACCCGATAAAAGGGGTAAGAGTGGATTCAAAAATACAGCTTTGGGTTGCAAGCGACGGGCTTTTTCAACTGCTTCACATCCCGATCGCGCAATCACTACCCGATAACCTAAACCTGTCAAATGCTCGCTTAAATCTTCAATATATCGAGCTACTGCCTCAACTACTATCACTAAACGTTGTTCGCTAGCGGGAAGATTGGTGGGAGTTGAAGAGACGCTGACACGAGAACGAGGCAACACGGGGAAGCTATCCGCGTCTTCGATTCTGTGCGCTACGGTGTCTTCTATTTCCCCCATATCTTGATCGCCGAAGTTAGTTTTGGGAGGACTAGGGGGTAATAGTAAAGTAAATTGGCTACCTTTGCCTTCACGAGACAGAAAGCTCACATCACCACCGTGGAGACGAGCCAAAGCTCTAGTTAATACTAGCCCCAAACCTGTACCTTCAAATTGGCGGGTAAGGGGATTTTCTAGTTGTTGAAATTTTTGAAATATTAAGTGTTGTTGGTGTTCGGGAATACCTATACCTGTGTCCCAGACTGTAAAAGCAATCCAGCCTTCCCAACGACTTACCCGTAGCCCAATTTCTCCACCTGTTTCGGTGAATTTGAAAGCGTTGGAAAGCAAATGTAGCAACATTTGCCGCAAGCGTAATTCATCGGCGATGATTTGGTCTAAGCCTGGTTCGATGGAGAGAGTAAATTGATGGTCGGGTGAACGTGGGGCTTGAGGTTGGACGTTGACTGGAGTTTTACTGTTTTGGGTATGGATGGCTTTTGCTTCTGATGCAGCGCGATCGCATACTGCACGAATTTTTGCCGGTGTTAAAGTCAACTCCATCTGTCCGGTTTCCATCCGGGTCAAATCTAAAATGTCATTGACCACGCTCATTAAATGTCGTCCGCTTTGATGAATCAATCCGGCATAACGCGCTTGACGCTCGTTTAATTCTCCCAATTGTCGATCTACAAGCAACCTTGATAATCCTAAAACGGCAGTCAAAGGTGTTTTTAATTCGTGACTAATACAAGCTAAAAATTCATCTTTTAAGCGATTTAATTGAACTAAGTCGGCATTTTTTGCTGCCAGTTCTTTGCAAAGTTGCTGCTGTTCGGTTACATCAGTAGCTAAGACTAACCACAATTCATTGCCTTCTGATTCCTCTGTGTGGGGTATCTCTAACTCAGGGCTCAGGATTTTCAGATCAATACTATCTAAGGGGATTTTTGCAAATTGCCAAACTCGCTCTTGACCATTTTGCACTTCTAAAACACAGGTACATATTCCTAAATTTCTATCATAAAAACATCGATTTACTGCATTACTTTCGGCAAAGAGTGGCTCTGGTACATTTTTTATTGGTATAGATTTTCGCCGTGGCGACAAGGTTTTTTTATTAATTACTTCATTAAGCGCCGAGGAAGTATTTTCTCTACAATTAAATTTAATATCTGTAGAATCTACTTCGTCGTCAAGGTCGTTGCATGTGTTAATGATATTACCAATCGTGGCTGTGGTATGTTCTGAGCTTTTTGTTTCTGAATTTAATATTTCTCCTACTTGTTGCCTTACCCCTTCTGGATCTTTCAATCCACCCAATTGTTGCCACCAGGCTGGATTTTGGGTGACTATTTCGCCACTACTGGTTTGCAACATTAAGGGCCAAGGCAATCGTTCCAATAACTGCACCAGTGGTTTGTGTCCCTGTGGCTGATATTCTTTTTGTTTAGGCGATGTCTGATGACAAGTCCCTCCAGATCTACGCTTTGGAATTGGGGTGCTACTTGCATTTTTATGCTCTACAGTAGACCGAGATTTTTTGCTATTAGTTGCGTCAATTTCCACTTGCGCTAACAATCGTAACAGGCTAACTGTATCTACTAACCCCAAATATTTTTTTTCTGCGTCAATTAGCGCCCAATTTAAATTATTGCTTTCGCAACTTTCAGAAGCCAAAAACAAACCAAATTGATCCACATTATCAGATGCGGACAAGATTTGTATTGGTTCAATTAAAGCTTTATCTAAAATAGAGATTGGCTGTTGTAAATCTAAAAACTTAAAACTTCCTTGGCGTTGTTTTGCTGCCAAAAATTGTGGTATTAAACGGGATGAGTACAGCAACCCTATTGGGTATTGTTGCTCATTCACCACTACGGCGCGATCGCACTGTTGTTGGGCAAATATCTCTAGCAAAACTGCCAGAGTTGTTGCTTCTGTACAACTGGGTACGGTTGCCACAAAATCATAAAGCGGGTACTGTAACATTGGCATAAAACTTTAGTTGTCATTCTTCCTGTGGAAGCTCCAGCATCACCACCTGCGTTCCTAAGTAGCCGATAGCGTTTCCGGCTAAAGCAATATCCGATGAAGACTCAAAGAGCGCTATTGTGGTTACAATTTCAACCCATTGTTTCAATGGGCGAACAAATCAATAGTGTCTGTTCTGCACTTAGCAGAAAAGTTAACAATTATTACGGCGGTGTCAAAGTAAGCCGAGCGTCAGTTCGGTCAAGCATCCTTAAGTGTATCCTCCTAGTGTTTAAATCGAGAAAGCAATAGCAGTAGCTAGAACAATTATGGCTCTAAAGATTCGCTTTTGAACCTTGAGGAATTATAATGATTTAGAATGCCACAATCCTTTAACTTCGTTTAAATATCTTATCAAGGAGTAAATTAGCAAAATATATATTTAGATAGATAGATATGAGATGCCAACAATAAATTAAAGACTGCCTTCTCCGGCAATGCTCACTCAACAACTACCTAAATCTTAGAGTTTAGTACCTGCCTTTTGTTAAGTATTTAACATAATGTCTTGATATAAAACTTTACATTTGGGTGGGGTAGAAGTTGACTTGATGCTGAGTCTTGTTTACAGACTTCGCCACTTGTTATCCATTGATAATTTTTGGTCGGCAAAGTAAATAGCCACAATTCGATTGAGATGATTCCCCGTAATAATCAGAGCAAATAGCCATTGAGCAAAGTTTCAGCACTCATTATATCTGAGGTGATTTGATACATAATTAGCCAAGTTTTCCATATAAAAAGTATATAAATAAAAAAGCTATATGAAAAACTTATTGACAAATATTATGATTTATTTACATTGCCCAAAACCCCAGCAGTTTTTTTAGCAGATGACGAGAGCCGACCAGCAGGCATTGTTGCAACAACTTAAATCAGATTACCGACAAATTCTTATAAATTACTTTACCACAGACAAAACACTCAAGGAAAAAATTGATAAATTCATCAATGCAGTATTTTGTGCTAATATTCCTGTGCCCCAAATTATAGAGATTCACATGGATTTAATTGAAGAGTTTTCCAAACAGCTAAAATTAGAAGGAAGGAGCAATGAATCGTTACTTGATTATCGGCTGACACTGATTGATGTTTTGGCTCACCTGTGCGAAGTATATAGAAGTTCGATTTCTAAATGAATTGAACAAGAGCGAAGACCAGGACGGAAGTTACTGAGAGTCGAAAACGTTCTTTTAAACATATGATCGCGCTCAATGCCTGAACCGACAGTGCGTAGACCAAGATCGACTTATTGCTACTACATCCCACTTGTGCGTAGTTTCATTTCTCACTATAGCCTGTACCCTTATGAATAAAGTCAGAAAGACCTATGTTCTCAAACTTTATGTAGCAGGGAACACCGCCAATTCAGTACGGGCGTTAAAAATACTCAAAAACATATTAGATCAAGAATTTCAAGGTATTTATGCTTTGAAAGTAATCGACGTACTGAAAAACCCGCAACTAGCAGAAGAAGACAAGATATTAGCCACGCCGACATTATCGAAAATTTTGCCTCCACCAGTTCGCAAAATAATCGGCGACCTTTCAGACAGAGAAAAAGTGTTGATAGGATTGGATTTACTTTATGAAGAACTAACTGAAGAAGACTATTTTGGCGAATAGATTATTAATTTAAAATCAGAAATTTTAGTCATAGAGATGGGTTTTCTTCCGATTTGTTAATTTAACTGGCAATGAGTCAAAACGAGCAAACAGAGCAAAGCAATACCTCACCAAGTGGGGGCGTAGAAAAAATTCGCACAATGATCGAGGGGTTTGATGACATAAGTCATGGTGGTTTACCTGTTGGTAGAACTACTTTAGTCAGCGGCACCTCCGGAACTGGCAAAACTTTATTATCTCTTCAGTTTCTCTATAGCGGTATCACCTACTTTGATGAAGCGGGAGTATTTGTCACCTTTGAAGAATCACCCAGTGACATCATAAAAAATGCTGGTATTTTTGGTTGGAATTTACCCCGGCTAATCGCTGACGGCAAATTATTTATTCTTGATGCTTCTCCCGATCCGGAAGGTCAAGATATAGTTGGAAATTTTGACCTTTCAGCACTTATTGAACGACTGCAATATGCAATTCGTAAATATCAAGCAAAACGAGTTTCAATAGATTCTATCACAGCGGTATTTCAACAGTATGAAGCTGTTGGAGTCGTGCGACGGGAAATTTTTCGCCTTGTAGCACGTCTCAAACAACTAAATGTCACCACAATAATTACTACCGAACGTGGTCAAGAATATGGTCCTGTAGCCTCTTTCGGGGTAGAAGAATTTGTTTCTGATAATGTAGCAATTGTCCGTAACGTTTTAGAAGGAGAACGCCGTCGCCGCACAATTGAAATTCTCAAATTGCGCGGTACAACTCATATGAAAGGTGAGTATCCTTTCACTATAACCAATGCCGGAGTTAACATTTTCCCATTAGGAGCAATGCGCTTGACGCAAAGGTCTTCTAATATCCGCGTATCTTCTGGAGTCAAAACTTTAGATGACATGTGCGGTGGTGGTTTCTTTAAAGATTCTATTATTTTGGCAACAGGAGCTACTGGCACTGGTAAGACTTTATTAGTTAGCCAGTTCATCCAGGAAGCCTGCCTCAAAAACGAACGCTCAATATTATTTGCTTATGAAGAATCACGCGCTCAATTGTCTCGTAATGCTAACTCTTGGGGAATTGATTTTGAAGAATTAGAACGTCTTGGTTTGCTGAAAATCATTTGTACTTATCCGGAATCTACGGGTTTAGAAGATCATTTACAAATTATCAAGTCAGAGATTGCTGAATTTAAACCGGCTCGGATTGCTATTGATTCGCTTTCAGCATTAGCAAGAGGAGTAAGCAATAATGCATTTCGGCAATTTGTAATTGGTGTCACGGGTTATGCTAAGCAAGAAGAAATTACTGGCTTTTTTACAAATACAACTGACCAATTCATGGGTTCTCATTCAATTACAGATTCTCATATTTCCACGATTACTGACACAATTGTCATGTTGCAGTATGTAGAAATTCGCGGCGAAATGTCACGAGCCATTAACGTATTCAAAATGCGCGGTTCTTGGCATGATAAAGGTATCCGGGAGTACAATATTACCGCCGACGGTCCAGAAATTAAAGATTCTTTCAGGAACTATGAAAGAATTGTCAGCGGTGCGCCAACCCGCGTTAGTATCGATGAAAAGGCGGAACTTTCTCGCATCGTCAAACGTTTTGAAGACAAACAGAGTTCCGATTCCTAAACTTGGCATCGTGCTATATTCTGTGGTGAGTAAAAGATTTCTGCCGCCTGATTTCGTGTGAGGGGATGCGGTGAAAGGACAGCAATTATTCCATAGCTTCTTGCCTGGTGTGATAGTAATATTAGCAATCCAGCCTGCTTGGGCTGAAACTGTAAAAGTAAATGGGGTACAACTGGCTGCTTCTGATAATGTCTCAAGTTCCACCTTTGGTGAAACATTCCTTACAGACATCATCAATCCAGAACTGCCTAATACTGCCAGAGATAGTATATCAGATGTAATTACATCTGCCTGGACTACAGTTACAGTTAAACCTTTAATTAGTAACAGTATCCCAGGAACAGTGACGGGCAAGACTGGTGTCTTAATCGGACAAAAAGGTATAGTATCCAGCTGGGTACCGACTGAAAATTATTCTGAGTTAGGAGATAAAATTCGTTCTGCGATCGCTCCTCAAAAACAAAGCGCGATTGCATCCAAATTAGCAGAAAATACACCTCTTGGTGCTTCCCAGAAAGCAACCGTGTCACAAACGGCGCTAATTATAGCACAAAAACTAGCATCAGACAAGAAAAATCCGGCTCCTCGGTTGCAGACAGTATCAGAAGTTCAAGCTTCTGATTCAAAAGCAGCAAGTTTGTTAGATAAAGTGCAGTTTTGCCCTCAGAAACCGCAAAACAGCCAAAACTTTTCTTTAACAGATGGAGTGATTGACTTAAAAGCCTGCCAACAAAATAATTCTACTGGTAATTTGGTAACTCAGGCACAAACGCCCACAACCACACCAATAACACCCGTTCCTACCCCCGCACCCGGAGGAGGAGTGCAAACACCAACGCCAACACCAGTAACCCCTGCACCTACAGGGCAAGTGCAAATTCCCGATTACCTTAATCAAAACCCAAACCCGCTACAGTTTCCCACCAGACCAGAGGAAGTGAGGCTACAGGGAACTCAGCCGATTACTTTAGCACAAGCGCTAGAACTAGCGCGGCGAAATAATCGCGAACTACAGGTGTCATTATTGCAGCTACAACGCAGTCAATTTGCTGTACGTGAGGCTCAAGCTGCTTTGTTACCCAATTTTGATGTTAATGGCAGTGTAACTCGCAGTCAGTCTGCCGGCAGTCAGCTTTCAACACAGCTACGGGAACAACAAACAGGGATTTCCGCAAATCAAGACGAACCTAGTACAGGTTTCAATGGTCAAGCGCAACTCTCGTACAATTTATATACTTCTGGGAGCCGGCAAGCTGCCATTAGACAGGCTGAAGAACAAGTACGGTTTCAAGAGTTGGATGTTGAGCGTCAGTCTGAGGTAATCCGACTGAATGTCTCCACTGATTACTACAACTTGCAACAAGCAGATGAAAGCGTGCGGATTAACACTGCGGCTGTAACTAACGCCCAAGCTAGTTTACGAGATGCACAAGCTTTAGAACAAGCTGGGGTGGGTACGCGGTTCTCTGTATTGCAATCACAGGTGAATTTAGCAAACGCTCAACAAGACCTGACTAATTCTATCTCGCAGCAGCAAATCGCCCGTCGCCAGTTAGTGAATCGATTGAATTTGAGTCAGTCGGTGAATGTGGTTGCAGCAGATCCGGTAAGATTAGCAGGTCTTTGGAACCAAACGCTTGAACAAAGCATTATTCTAGCTTTTCAAAACCGTCCGGAATTGCAACAGCAGTTGGCACAACGTAACATTTTTGAGCAACAGCGACGCGGAGCGCTTGCACAAATAGGTCCACAAGTTAGTTTAGTTGCCAACTACAATTTGCTAGATCAGTTTGATGATAATGCTAGCGTTACCGATGGTTATTCGGTGGGAGTGCAAGCAAACTGGAGGTTGTTTGATGGAGGAGCAGCAAGAGCAAGAGCGAATCAACAAAGAAGTAATATTGCGATCGCCGAAACTCAATTTGCTCAACAGCGCGATCAAACCCGCTTTGAGGTAGAACAAGCCTTTTCTAACCTGCAATCTAATTTGCAGAACGTCAGCACCGCTACAGGCGCCCTAGAACAAGCTAGAGAGTCTCTGCGGTTAGCGCGTTTGCGATTTCAAGCTGGTGTAGGTACTCAAACCGAAGTAATTGACGCTGAAACCGCCCTCACTAGAGCCGAAGGAAACCGAGTCCAAGCTATTTTGGATTACAACCGTGCTTTAGCTAATTTACAGCGCTCTGTTACCTCTAGAGCATTGCGCTAGGAACGTGGATGGTGGATGGTGGATGGATGGTGGGCATTGGGCATTGTCTCGTTGTCTCGTTGTCCCCCCATCCCCCCCTCCCTCCCTCTCCCCCTCTCCCCCTCCTCTCTCTTACAGCAGATTTTTTGATTCTGGTAGTCAAATTGGAATAACATAGCTGAGTGGTCAACCGCTCGGTTAGTAAAAAATAATCTCATGACTACAGTTACATCCCAAGAAATTGCACAGTTCCGTTCTCAATTGGCAGATAATCCGAAAGCGATGGAAGCACTTGACTTAATTGAGGACTGTGAGGGAGATTTAGAAGATGCAGCAATGACGCTAGCCATTAAGGCGGGACAAGAACCAGAAAGAGCAAATTCAGAATGGTTAGACGCTTTAGCGAGAAAATGGCGTGCTGTCATTTGCCAACAAGAATTTCGAGACAACTTGCTTGATGGCTCAGTTAAGCAAATGATGGAACATCTCAAAACAATGCCCGCGTTTCCTCAGATTTTAGCAACACCAGTTTTAATTTATGTCCTCAAACAAGGCGTGAACGACTTTTGTGAGCCTCTGGATTTGTTGAAGTAAAAGAGCGGGCATTGGGCATTGGGGAGCCAGTGCCGTGCGGAGGTGTCCTCCGTTGTTCGCGCAGCGTCTTTGACAGGAGAGGCAACTGGTGTCATTGGTAATAATTCTTCGCTTTACGCTTTCGCTTTCCCCTTTTCCCGTTCCCCTTTCCTCAGGCACAGGCATTGATTCGACCGGCACTGGTAGGCTGTTAGTAAAAGCGAAACTTCTATTACTAAAATAGTCTTTAGATCAATGAATTACCTTGTTGCCGTATTACCCGATCGCATCCAAGCCGAAGCTGCTTACTTAGAGTTAGAAAAAGAAGGGATAAAAAGTACTATCCTGGGTAGAGGATACAAAACTGCCGACGAATTTGGCTTGATTGACCCCAACGAAGAAGCTAAAAAGCAAGTGCGGTTAATGGCTGTTTGGCTTGTGCCATTCGGCTTTTTTGCTGGTTTTACCTTCAGCTTCATCACCGGTTTACAAACCTTTGCTTGGGCAGGTGAAATTGGCAATCATATTATTGGCGGATTGCTAGGTGCTATTAGTGGTGGTTTGGGTAGTGTCGTTTCTGGTGGTGGAGTCGGTTTAATTATCGGTGGTGGTGATGCTTTACCCTACCGCAACCGTTTGGATGCTGGCAAATACTTAATTGTGGTTCAGGATTCTGAAAATGTTACCCGTCAAGCAACCCGCATTTTACGTCAGTTTGATCCAGAAAATCTTCAGGGTTACGCTGACACAACAGTTAGGTAGTGGATAGTGGTAGAGACGCTCCGGTTCCTCGCGTCTGTACAGGGGTTAGTGGGAGCGTGGTTAAGAAATATTATCCAACAACCCTTCGGCTTGGCTCGTTCCGACGCTCGTTCCGACGCTCGTTCCGACGCTCGTTCCGACGCTCGTTCCTCGCTAACGCTTCGCTATCGCTAACGCTTCGCTATCGCTAACGCTTCGCTATCGCTAACGCTTCGCTATCGCTACCGCTGCGCTAACACCACTTCCTTCTCCCTTGGCGTTAGCCTCTCTATGAGGGACAAGGGGAGACGCTGCGCGAACAAGTCGGCACCGCGATAGCGCAGTGGTTCACCAACAACCAACAATTAACAACTAACAATTAACAATTTTTAAGAATGTTGCCAAGAGAAGAAATTTTAAAGGGTGTTGAAAATCGAGATACTGTAGCGCGTGTAATCGACCAGGCAGATCAAGCAATCAAAACTTGGGAAGTTGTTTTGACGGATTTTTTGTCTCCTCCTGAGTTGGCGGAAATTAAGCGGGGGTTTAGCCGTTTAACAGAGGTACAATTGGTCGCGTGGGGTGGATATCCGCAAGCGGAACGCCAAAGAATAGCGATCGCTCGTTCGGAAATGCCTTTAGATCAATCTCAAGTTGCGATCGCTGTCTTAGAAATTGCTGGAAATTTCTTGTTTGATACTGCCTCTCACCGCGACTTTTTAGGCGCTATGTTAGGTACTGGCATTGTCCGCGAAAAGACTGGCGATGTAATTGTACTCGGCGAACGAGGAGCACAGGCAATTGTTGTGCCAGAGTTGGTAGAATTTTTAGCAATGAATCTCCAACAAGTGCGATCGGTTACCGTAAAAACTCAGCCGATTGATGTCAGTGAGTTAAAGATTCGCGAACCGAAGAAAAAAGAATTAACCACCGTCGAAGCTTCTTTGCGATTAGATGCGATCGCTTCCGCTGGTTTTGGCATGTCTCGCAGCAAAATGGTTGATTTAATCGACTCCGGTGATGTTCGCGTCAACTGGAAGGATATCACCCAAGCAAGTTCTCAAGTTAAATCAGGCGACTTAATCGCCATTCGCGGTAAAGGACGCTTAGAAATTGGCGAAATTGCCGTCACCAAAAAAGATAGATATCGCGTGCAGTTGACAAGGTATATGTAAAATAGTGCTAAGTAGACCTTTTTCACAACTAACAACGTTCCAATCCCTACTTCTTAAAGTGTTTTTGCCTTAAACTGTTTTTCCAAAATATTTAGCAGAGTTTTGCGCGGAACGAACGGAGCTAATTTAGTGATTAAGTGAGTAGTAATACCGCCAATAACAGCGATAGAATCTTTCTTTTCCAAAGCTTTTAGAGATTCGCGCACTACTGCTTCTGAAGTAGATATTTTATTTGTTCTAGCGGCAAGGGCTGGGGGAAATTTCGCTTCTGTGAAAAAGTTTGTCTCAACTGGTCCTGGACAAGTGACTAGCACGCGCACGCCATATTGACGATTTTCTGCCCACAATGCCTGACTAAAACTGACAATAAACGCTTTGCTAGCAGCATAAACAGAAAGGTAAGGCATCGGTTGAAATGCGGTGAGGGAAGATACATTAATAATGCTTCCAGAACCACGTTGCCGCATCAGGGGCAAAAATTTATGAGTTAAATCTACTAATGCCAAAATGTTTAATTGCACTATTTTGACTTGCCGTTCTCCATCTGTTTCGGCAAAATCGCCGTACTCTGCAAAGCCAGCGTTATTGATTAACAAATCAATTGTTAATTCATTTTGTTTTGTAACATTAAATACAGCATCTGTAGCGCCAGTTTCTGTGAGGTCTAGGGCAATAATATCTACTTGAATTTTGTGTTGTTCTTGCAATTGTGAGGCTAATTCCTTCAGTTTTTGTTCAGAACGAGCGACTAAAACAAGGTTTGTGTTGCGTTTAGCGAGTTCTTCGGCAAAAGCTTTACCAATACCACCAGAAGCACCAGTAATTAAAGCAGTTGACATAATAATTTCTACGATAATTTTTCTAACCTTTTATAAATACTAACGATACTCACGCTTTAGTTTTAACCGTCCAGAGTTATATTCTCAAAAGGGTGAATGTAGCACTCAGTATTCTGTGTAAGTTAGCAGCCGCAAGTGGAAAAAGGCGATTGAGCAGCTAGAAAAAATCCGGGATTATGAACCCGGTTATCTAGAAGCGCAAAAACTACTTGCGACATATGAAAGCAATGTTGGAATTGTCCAAACTCGATTTTCAGCAGAACAAGAATCACAAGAAATTCTTAAAGCTGCAAATCGGCAAATTCAAAATTTAATCGCTTCACCCCCAAGCGATCGCAATCAATTTAAAGGCTAAATACAAGGAATCATCAATCAACTAAGAACTATTAAATCTGGAACAACCGCTTACCCTGAAGCACAACAGTTGCTCACCGCAGCATACAAAAAACTCAAATAACCAGTTACAGCACCTTAAGAGCGGGAATTTAGAAAGGCGAACGCCTGCTGTAAATATTTGCAATATTTAAAAATCTATGCTAAAATAGATAAATTGCGAACGTATAGCTCAGTTGGTTAGAGCGCTACGTTGACATCGTAGAGGTCACTGGTTCGAATCCAGTTACGTTCATTATTGCTTTTGTATAATGACTAATTATTTGTGTGACTTTACCCATAACTTTGCCGCAACGGCAAGCTTATGGGTAAAGTCACATAATTTTAGGTCTTTTCTTTGCGACTCTGCGCGGCAGTCGCGACAACTACATACTTGAGCGCTAGTTTTATGTCTGTTCTTTTAGCAAGAATTGAAATCACTGTTTTCTTAATCTAGTGTAACTTTCAGTTTCAGCCATTTCCAATTCTCTTTCGGCTAGGGTTGGAAGAATCAGGGGGAGGGAGGAGTGGAAGAGTGGGGGAGTGGGGGAGTGGCAGACAAGGGGACAAGGAGACAAGGAGAATAATTCTTCTTTCCTTCCATCCCCCCTCTGTCTCTGCTTGTCGCTTTGGCTCAAGTCCGTCATTTTAACAGTAAATTTTCCTCGTTTATTTCTGCTAAAACCTTGTCAAGTCTATCGTTTGCGTCCTTAGCGAGAGATATGCAACATACACTTGAAGCCAAACCGGAAGCAGCAGCAACTGTTCCTTCTGGAACTTTATTGGACAAAATTAGCCCAGCACCTACAAGTCCAATAAAGAAAGATACTGAGGTTGCAATCAAGGCAAGGTTAAAACTATAACGTCCTTGGCGCAAGCGTTCCTGGGCAATGCTTAATTCGATTGTGCAGTTATTAGGGGTTAGGTTGTTATTCATGGATTTTGCTCGCGGATTTAAACTTCATACTTCTAATGTCGAGCCAAATCCTGGAAATACTGACTAGGCAATGATTGTGTTGTAAATCACTTGTGTCTTCTCTATGATTGTCCTATGCCTTAGTTGTGATGTTGCGCTTTATTCCCCCTCAGGCTGGAAGCCTGGGGCTATACGAACAAAGCCCACCTGCGTGGGCTAATTAAGTCCATCTTTATACAGAAACGGCATTAGTTTTGATCGCGTAAATACTCGCTGAGAAAAAATTAGCTAAATTATGACAGACTCTAGCCTTGCCAAGAAAAAGAAGAAAATAACTTACACAGCCTCTACACAAGGTATAGAGAGGGCAGAAAATGCCTTGAAAAGGCTAGGGTTTGAGTCAAAAAGTAACTTTGCAGAATCTCAGCTTTTATCTCGCAGTACAGTTACAAAATTTTTTCAATGTCAGCCAATTCAGCTTGATTCTTTTAAAAGAATATGTAAGGCACTGAAATTGAATTGGGCAGAAGTTGCGGGGATAATAGAAGAACGACAATCAGAATGTTTAGAAAGAAATAATTACAGTAGCCCTGATACTGATGAGGTGGTACAAGTCCAAGCAGTTCACCGTCAAGTAACTGTACTAGATAAACAAACTAAAAAAATTAAAGCCGTTATTGTATTAGAAGGCGATATAAATTCAGTTAATAGTGATTTGAAAGTATCCCTGGAATTAGCTTTACTAACATATCCAGGAGACACTATAAAAATTACAGATATTCAAGCAGGCAGCATTCGGTTAATTGTAGAGGGTTCTCAAGAGGATATCGAACGGCTTGTATCTCGCATTCACTCAGGAGAATTAACAGAATTAAACGGTTTTCCTGTTGAAGATATTCAAATTTTGAACGAAAGTTCAGATGATGAAGAAAGTGATGAACTGAATGATAAATGGCATTTAGTACAGGAAATTCTTAATAAGCCAGTTAAGGGTCGAAAGCTGAGTGATGCCGACCTGAGTGATGCCGACCTGAGTGATGCCGACCTGAGTGGTGCCAACCTGATTCGTGCCGACCTGAGTGGTGCCGACCTGAGTGGTGTCTACCTGAGTGGTGCCAACCTGAGTCGTGCCAACCTGATTGGTGCCGACCTGAGTGATGCCATCCTGAGAGATGCCAACCTGAGTGGTGCCAACCTGATTGGTGCCGACCTGAGTCGTGCCAACCTGAGTCGTGCCGACCTAAGTGGTGCCGACCTAAGTGGTGCCGACCTAAGTGGTGCCAACCTGATTGGTGCCGACCTGAGTCGTGCCAACCTGAGTCGTGCCGACCTAAGTGGTGCCGACCCGAGAGATGCCATCCTGAGAGATGCCATCCTGAGAGATGCCAACCTGATTGGTGCCGACCTGAGTCGTGCCAACCTGAGTGATGCCGACCTGAGTGGTGCCAACCTGAGTGGTGCCAACCTGAGTGGTGCCGACCTGAGTCGTGCCAACCTGATTGTTGCGAACCTGAGTGATGCCGACCTGAGTGGTGCAAAACTGAGAGATGCCGGCCTGATTCGTGCCAAGCTGAGAGGTGCCATCCTGATTGATGCTGACCTGAGTGATGCCTACCTGATTGCTGCTGACCTGAGAGGTGCCTACCTGATTCGTGCCAACCTGAGTGGAGCGAATGTAAAAAATGCTCGATTTGGAAATAATCGAGGAATTTCTGAACCCATAAAACGTGACCTAATTCAAAAAGGAGCAATCTTTGAGGATTCTCCTGGCGATCGCTCTGAAATTCTGGTTCCTCACTAAGAATTGTAGTTGTTAGCGATCGCATCCAATGTCAAAACGAAAAATTGTTAACAAGTTTTTAGAAGGCTTGGTAAAATTTGACTTCTTCAGCAACGAGATGCAAAAGCAAGACAAGCTTTGATATCTTCTGAGGTAAGTTCAGAAAAGTCTGCCAAAATCTCTTCTTCGCTCATGCCGCTTGCAAGATATTCTAAAATATCGTAGACAGTTATTCGCATTCCTCGAATGCAGGGTTTACCACTGCGTTTGCCCGGTTCAATTGTGATGATGTCCTGGTAGTTCATTAAGTCGGCGGGGATGTTTGCTTGTGTCTATAGTAATAGAGTTACTTCACCACCACCCACTGCGTTACAGGCGCCATCGCTTTCCAACCTAAAAATTTACCGACGGGTTCCGCTCGTTGAATCGCAATGCGAGTTAATGTCCCACCTACTTGATTGTGCCATTGCAGCAGCTTTTGTTCGCTTTCGACGGTTACAGCGTTAGCAACGAAGCGTCCACCAGATTTAAGCGATCGCCAACAAATATCAAATATTCCGTCTGCTGTAGCACCACCCCCAATAAATATCGCATCTGGTGCTTCTAAATTGTGAAGTGCAGCAGGAGCCTCACCTTGAATTATACAGAGATTTGGTGTACCCAGAGCAGCGGCATTATCGGTAATGTATCGCAATCGTGATGGATTTTGTTCGATGGCGATCGCTCGACAACGATAATGACTCCGCATCCATTCAATGCCAATCGAACCACAACCCGCACCCACATCCCACAATAATTGTCCCGGTATCGGTGCAAGTGCAGCTAAAGTAACTGCCCTAACTTCATGTTTGGTAAGTTGTCCGTCGTGATGATAAGCTGTATCCGGTAATCCGGGGGTGCGGGGAAGCAGCACTATAGGGGAATCTACAATACATTCAACGGCAATTGTATTTAAATCCGCAAGTTCAGTGATATTCCAAGATGCAGCGATACCCTTAACGATGCGTTCGTGAGTTCCCCCCATGCGTTCTAAAACTGTTATTTGGCTATTACCAAAGCCGCGTTTTACCAACATTTCGCCGACAATAGCAGGAGTTTTCCTGCCTTCACTGAGGATGAGGAGACGCGCTCCTGGATAAATCACCGGATGTAATAAAGAAGGGTCGCGCCCTGCTAAACTTAAAGTCTCTACACCTGTTAGCGACCATCCCAAACGAGCGCAAGCAAGACTGAAGGCTGAAGGACTAGGAATAATCGTCATCTCTGCAATCGAAATTCGGCGTAGCAGCGTTACCCCAATTCCAAAACACATCGGATCACCACTAGCGAGAATACAAATCGATTGCCCGCGACGGCGGATAATTTCTTCTACAGTATCATTTAGGGGTGAAACCCAAATTAGTTTTTCGCGATGGTCGCTTTCTGGGAGCATAGAGAGATGGCGATCGCCTCCAACTAACACCTCTGCTTGCTCCACCAAGCTGCGTGCAACCGGATTTAACCCCAAAACTCCATCTTCACCAATCCCGACTACAGACAGCCATTTTTGCATTTTGTCGCCTGTTCATTCAAATAGTATGGTGAAGCCTTCCTGCTTAAAGTGTCTGTCATGAGTTAGCACTTCAGTAATTTCCAATTGCTTCATCGTTTGCATAGAAATACAGTCTGTAAGACTATACTGTTTATCAAATCGTTGTCTGTACAGTTCCAGACCAGCAAGGAAAGTGTCATGACTTTGGGGAATAACCTGCACATAATCATTTTGTAGGATATTTTGAATCCTCTCAATAACGCTTTGCCGGATTTTCATATCATAGCCAGAGAAAAAATTAAGAAACTCAGTTAACACCTCATCAGTTGTAACTAAACGAACTGAGGAAAGATTTTTGCTGAAACTGATAACCCTTATGTGCCATTCATCCCTTGGATTGAGTAAAGCAGCCCAATAAAAGGTATCAGCAAAAATTGTTCTCATTATTCTTGCTTTGGTGTTCCGTAAAGATAATGATCAACTTGTGCTGAACCATCTACGGGTAGCTGAGAAATTACTTCCTCTGGTAAGTCTTTCCTGAATTCCTCAAATATTTCCCAAATAGGTTTACTCTTTTGCTCAGGTGGACTAGTAGGTTCAGAGACACTAATGTTTTGCTCTCGTCTTTGCTTAGAAAATAACAAAAAGTCCAAAACCTCTTCAACCAAAAAGTCTGGTGCAAGGGCAATTTCTTGAATTAATTGTTCTCTAGCAGTCATTGCATTATCTCGCTTGCCCGCGATGCCGGATAATTTCTTCTACAGTATCACTTAGGGTGAAGCCCAAATTAGTTTTTTGCGATGGTCGCTTTCTGAGAGCATATTTAAATGGTGATCGCCTCCGACTAACACCTCTGCTTGCTCCACCAAGCTGCGTGCAACCGGATTTAACCCCAAAATTCCATCTTCACCAATCCCAACTACAGACAGCCATTTTTGCATCAAACTTAATTAACCTGACTTATAACTAAGTTTTGCGTAAAAGCGTTGCGTTTTTAAATGCAGGGGGACGCATTAACATAGCATCGCTCTGCATTAACATAACATCGCTCTGCATTAACATAACATCGCTCTGCATTAACATAACATCGCTCTGCATTAACATTGCATCGCTCTGCATTAACATAACATCGCTCTGCATTAACATAACGTCGCTCTGCATTAACATAACATCGCTCTGCATTAACATAACATCGCTCTGCATTAACATTGCAGGGTATTGCCTTTGTTTAATTCGCGATCGCATTAATGAAATGCTGTACTAAGCAGAGTAGCTGTATTTTCTTTCAACCAATCTTCCAACAGCAGCATTCTCGCTACCGCATCGACTACGCTTTGGTGAGTTACTTTCCCTTCAATCAGCCATCCTGTCCAATAGACAATGCAGCTTGCTTGCTGTAAACGCCAAACCAATGTTAGCGCTTCTACCTCCAATTGGGAAAGGCAAACGTGTTTACCATAGCCAGCGATGAAAGCTTTGACAAATTCCCAGATAGGTGCTTCCCCAGAAAATCGGGTAAAATGGTCGAGTGCTGCAACGTAATCCATTAACCGCAAGTCAAAAGTAGCAAACTCGAAGTCTAAAACTCCCACCACACGATTCTCCACCAGCAAAACGTTAGGAGACAAGTAATCGGCATGAGTTGTTTGAACTGGAAGGACTTTATATAAATTAGGTGCAGCTTCAATAACTTCTGTCAATGTCTTCACAACGCGCTGTTGCTGCATTAAAGTCAATTTAAGCAACTTTGGAACTTCAAGCGGTGTCACTAAAGGATGAATATGATTCAAATCTCCCCATGCGGGTAATTGAGCCATTTTTTCTTGGGAATCGAATCCAGCAAGGGCATGATGCAATTCTCCAAGCGTCTGACTGATAGCATGGGTATGATCAAGATTTTTGCGATCGCTGCTGTTACCGGCAATAAAAGGAAGCAAAGCAACGCGCAGTAATGAGTTATCCTGCTTAACTATAACCAGCGTTTCGCCGGCGGAAGTTGGTATGGGAGTTGGAACTACAAACGACAAATTGCATAATTGCAAGTACGCTAGCAGTGAGTGTTCGTACTCAATTTGTGCAGTAGTTATAGAATCGTTGTATAATTTTAAAACGTATTTTTCTGTCTGTGTCTCGACAAAAAAGGTTGTGTTGACAGTACTTTGGTTCGTTGATTGAACTTTTAAGATTTCTAGAAATGACCACGCATTAAGAAGAGCGATCGCATCTTCTTCAGATAACTGTAAGTGTTGAGAACTTACCATGAGTGACATCTCCTACACTGACAGAGTACGGTAGGCTATAGGCTTACAAGACAATCCAGCTACTGCGCGCGGAGGCTTTTGGCGTTTAAAAACGGGATGACCCTCCCCCCTTTTTCTGATATTGAATTCCATTAATTGTGGTTAATACTATTTGTGGTCTTGGAAACGCCTTGACAAAAATCTGAAGTATTATTTTGACAAACAGTATCGCGCAAAGCGTAACTCGTTATCGTACCCAATAGCAACGAAGCCATAAAGAACTTAACCAGTTTAAAAAGAAAGGAAGGAGCTTCCTGTTCTGTTTTTTGTTTTAAAGTAATGATTTCAATGGCTTCGTGCACTGATTGATTTTCTTTTCCTGCTAATGCATTTTTATAGACTTGTTTTGTGGGAATTGCAAGCTTTTCATCATCTGAAATATTGCCTTCATCCTCATTTCGTTTCTGCTTAGTAACATCTGCTGCTATTGCGTTATCCATATCTTCGATAACAGTCACAAAAAAATCTTTTACGCAATTATTTTGTTCGTTCTTTGGCATACCTTCCTTTTGGCTACCTTTCGTAGTTTTATTTGCACCTAATTCCCAGTGCATATCAGATAAACCTGATAAATTTTTTTCGATTGAATTCAGGTTACCTAAAGTCTTGTCTATCGAACTTACATCAAATTTGTAGTCTTTCATTAAACTTTGTCTCTGTCTTTTGTTTTCCTAGCCCTTTAATGTAACATGTCTTACCCTGACGAGTAAGGTACGGTATAGGCTTCCAAGACATCCGGCTACTGTGCGCGGAGGCTCTTGGCGTTTAAGAACGGGATGAACCTCCCTCCTCTTTTCTTTTTATGGTATTAATCGCTGCATTGTCCTCTACGGTTCGTTATTCGATTATTCGTGCGGAAGTCTTAATCTTAAGAAAGATTAGGCATCCGCGATGCAGTAACTGAGGAACGTGATATGCTAGATAAGCTTAAGGTTAGGAAACTCCGGTGCAATTCCGGGACTGTGCCGCAGCTGTAGTAGGTTTACCTGAGTCAGAATGCTAACTTAAGCGGTGTCCAGCAGGCACTTATATCATCTATTTCCTGCGTTGCACGGGGAAGGAGTTACTGCTATGTCATGTCCAACGCTCCAACTAGCCACATTACCAGTATGTCCGGGTTTATTCTACGCTACCCCTGCACGAGATGGAATTATTTCTCGAATTCGGATTCCTGGGGGAATTATCAATAATGAACAAGGACGTGCGATCGCAGAATTTTCAGAACGGTTTGGTGAAGGATATGTTCATGTAACCAACCGAGCAAATTTACAAATCCGTAAAATTCAAGGTATTACTTCGGAAGTTTTGACAACGTTGCAAAAAGTTGGACTTGCAGCAACTTTAACAGAAGTCGATCATCTCCGCAATATTATGGCGAGTCCGACAGCGGGAATTGACTCATTAGAGTTGATTGATACGCGTCCTTTGGTGAAAGAATTAGATGCATATATATCCGGACATCCAGAATTAAAAGGATTATCACCCAAGTTTAGTGTAGCGTTTGATGGGGGTGGGGCAGTATCGATATGTGAGCAGAAGAATGAAATTATATTTCGTGCTATCGCTGTTTCTGCTGACTGTGCCGCAGTTGAACGAAATATTTATTTTCAGCTTATACTAGGCGATGCAACAAACATCTTACTTCAACCAGAAGAATGTTTAAGCGTGGTGGTGGCGATCGCTCAAGTTTGTCTGGATAATCTAGATCAAACTTTAGCTCGCAAACTCCGTTTGAAACACCTCTTGCAAGATAAAGGTGTCGAATGGTATTTACAGCAAGCTCAATCTTATCTTCCTTTTTCTTTATTAAAGCGATTAAAACCAACTTTAGATAAAAGTATAAATCCCAAAAACTATAACCATCTAGGAGTTCATCCCCAACAACAGCCAGGACTTTCCTACATTGGAATTGTCTTACCGTTAGGACAGCTTTTAAGCAAACAATTACAGTCTTTAACAGATTTAGCGCAGAATTATGGCAGCGGAACGCTAAGATTAACACCTTGGCAAAACTTATTAATTTCCGATATTCCTAACTCATGCATTCCCTACGTCAAAGATGAAATTGAACGCTTGGGTTTACATTATCAAGCAAATCAGATTCAAGGCTCTCTCGTAGCTTGCACAGGTAAAACAGGCTGTGCATCTTCTGCTACTGATACAAAAGGACAAGCCTTAGCTTTAGCGGAGTATTTGAAAAAGCATATCACCTTAGATGTACCTGTAAAAATTCACTTTAGCGGATGCCCCAAATCCTGCGCTTATCATGGCAGAAGTGATATCACTTTATTAGGTACTTTAATAGAGAAAGATAAGACATTAGTTGAAGGCTATCACATTTATGTAGGCGATAAAGAGCAGGCATTTGGGCGTGAGTTATATACAAACGTCTCTATTGCTGAAGTGCCTCACCAGATTTTACAGATGTTGCAAGTATACCAGATTAAGCGTGCCGAGCTCGATGAATCTTTTGGGGAATTTACTAATAGATATGCTATGCAAGAGTTGCGGCAATTATTTGATGAGGAGGGGAGTAACCGATGATAGACTACATACGTGATGGTGATGAAATTTATCGGCGTTCTTTCTCGATTATTCGGTCAGAGGCAAATTTAAACAGCTTATCTGCCGATTTAGTATCTGTTGCGGTGCGTCTAATTCATACTTGCGGTATGACTGATATTATCACAGACTTAGCCGCCTCAGCCGATGCCGTAGCCGCAGGACGAGCCGCATTGATAGCGGGAAAGCCGATTTTGTGCGATTCGCAAATGGTAGCAGAAGGCATCACCCGCAAGCGATTACCCGCAGAAAATCCTGTAATTTGTACGCTTCACCATCCAGAAGTACCACCTTTAGCACAAAAGGTAGGAAATACACGTTCGGCTGCGGCAATGGAACTGTGGATACCACATATGGATGGTGCAGTAATTGCTATAGGTAATGCGCCAACGGCACTTTTTCGGTTATTAGAAATGCTTGATGCCGGAGCGCCAAAACCAGCCGTTATTCTCGGCTTTCCTGTTGGTTTTGTCGGTGCCGCAGAATCGAAAGCAGCTTTGGCAGAAGATAGCCGAGGTGTGCCTTTTATTACTATACATGGTCGGCGCGGTGGAAGTGCAATGGCCGCCGCCGCAGTTAATGCGATCGCCAAGGAGGAGCAATAATTATGGTAAAATCTGGTTGTCTCTATGGTATAGGTGTTGGTCCTGGCGATCCGGAATTGATGACGCTAAAGGCTTTGCGGCTTTTGCGGACTGTTCCTGTACTCGCTTATCCGGTATCGTTTGGTAAAAGCCTCGCTCGCTCAATTGTGGCTGAATATCTGCCTGAAGGTCAAATTGAGATACCGATGCTCTTTCCCTTCAAAATTGACGAATCTGCCCAACCTCATTACGATAGTGCTGCGGAAAAACTCGCCGAGTATCTCAGCGCGGGACAAGATGTAGTTGTCCTGTGCGAAGGCGACCCGTTTTTTTACGGTACATTTATGTATCTTTATACTCGTTTAGTAGAGCGATTTCCTACGGTAGTCGTTCCCGGTGTATCGTCTGTGATGGCGAGTGCATCAGCTTTGGGCGTACCTCTGACTTATCGCAACGATGCTTTTATGGTGTTATCGGCGATACTTCCGGCTGAGGAGCTATTGCCCAAATTAGCAGTTGCAGATGCTGCTGTCATCATTAAGCTGGGTAAGCACTTTACAAAAGTTTACGACCTGCTGAAACAATTGGGATTAGCTGAACGAGCAAGGTTTATTGAAAAAGCAACGATGCAGAATCAGCGGATTGTACCGTTAAGCGAAGTTGATCCAACTACAGTGCCATATTTTTCATTGATTATGATACCAAGTCAATGGCAGCCATAATGAAAGATTTAGCATCGAGTCATGTCCGCTTAATTACCCATAATAAACAAACCTCTAGAAAGTGTCTTTGACATGGGTCAAAGTCTTTCCTCCTCTGGTAGGGAGGGACAAGTTTTGCGTAGCAAGACTTGCTTCTAGAGGTCAAGGGTGGAATTAAAGTTAATTTCTCGGACATAATATATGCCGTTTTTCGTCACTCTCGGATAAATTGACGATTTTTCAACAATACAGCCGAGGAAAATTCACTGTTAGTTGGTTTACCAATAATGGTAATTAAGAGTGAGCATTCTGGATACTACTTACACAAAAATTCATGTGTGAACGGATAGCCCGCTCATAAACTATAGTTTGATCTGTCCGTATCCCTACAGGCTGATATATTAAGGTAATTTCTGGAAATTCGCACCAAGACATCAAAAAAATGTCTTTGGCAGGAGTAGTAATTTCATAATTATTCTCTTGTCTTTTCTTTCTCAGCCTACAATTATTTAGTTGTAACTTTTCTCTAAATAATTTTTCAAATTCTGGAATGAGATTTGAAGCGATTTTCATATTTTATACACGTTTTAACGTGTTATTAAGGCAAACATCATCTTGTGAAGCTAGTAAGTATGATACCTAAGCTACCTTATATTAAGGTTAGTAAGAATGAAAATTCTCAGCTACTTGGCATTTTAGGACACTTGCTATTGCAACAGTACCAGCACTGCCCTAGTCACGAAGGTTAATTAATAAAAGGCTTCTACATTATGCCGGAAAGCGATCAACCCGTGCTTACCCTGCTCCTCTTTCAGTGCCGAAAAAATAGCATCGGATGCTTCTAATGAAACAATGGTCTTGATTTCAATATTAGTATTGTAGCCTGCTAAGTCTGACAAGCGTCTTCCGTGTCCGCCTTCACCCTGTACTTGACTAATGGTGTAACCGCTTACACTATAATCTTTCAGCAACCTAACAATACCATCTTTCAGCACTGTTTCACCAATGATGGTGATTAAGACCGCGGGTTCGACGGGACTGGCTGAGTTTGACATGGAGAACTCCGAAGAATGAATTTTGGTTAGTAAAGCTTAATTTTTCCCTGTCTAGCCTAAATTTTGTATTAAAAAGGCTCAAGCAGGAACGCTTGAGCCGTTACTAAATACAATTAATTTGCTGGACTAATCGGTTAGCTTAAAGAGCTAAATCTATGAAGCTTAATAGCGACTACGTGCGCTATTGTTTCCCCGATTTCCACCAAAGGAACCTCTATCTTCTTTAGGTTTAGCCTTGTTAACTTTGAGGTCACGTCCCATCCACTCAGCACCATCAAGAGCATCAATGGCTGCTGTTTCTTCAGCATCTGTACCCATTTCCACAAAACCAAAGCCACGGACACGACCTGTTTCACGGTCGGTAGGTAGCTGAACGCGCTTTACAGTACCGTATTCTGCAAAAACAGCATTCAAACTATCTTCTGTAACATCGTAAGAAAGATTGCCTACGTAAACTGACATAGATTGTCTCCGAAATTGTAAGTGTGTAAAGATTTAAATTTCGGAGAAAAGTCTGTGAATACCAAAAGGAAAAAGCCTGTCAATACTAAAAACAAACGCCGTCGCCGAATTAACTCTCAACTATGAGTATAACACGGCAGTCATGTATCAGGGGGAAGTTGGAAAAACGATTATAAAAAGTAATGTTAAATTGATAGCTAAAAATCAATGCTCGGTTCACCCAGAACCGAGCAGAATCAATTGAAGGCGAAAAAGCCTACATCAATAATTTATACGATACCCCAGAAATGGAGGAAGCCTTGACCAGAAAGGACTTCAATCAAAATGATAGATACAAAACCAATCATTGCAAACCTACCGTTCCAATTTTCACTTTGAGGAGTGAAACCAAAACGCAGGGCATTACGGTTATCTGAAACAGCAGGGTTAGGATTGTTGAAACCTGACATAAGTGAAACTCCAAAGTGAAAGTGTTGTAATTGCAACTGTCTGTAAAGTAATGTAACAGATTTTTACAAAAATGCAATACTTGAGTGATGGCAGAAAAGTTAATGCAATCAGCTTTATCGCCAACTTTTTTTCCAGAAGGCGATCGCCTTGATTTTTTGTAGTTTGCGATACTTTTTTACTCTTACTACTTTTCTCAGTAGGCTGATTATTTATAATCTTTGTATTATATTTAGGCAGAGGCTTAGTTTTTTGAATACTAATAAAAAATGCTTTTGGCTGACTTCTAGACACAAGGTGTGTAAATAGCGATCGCACTCTGAAAGTAAACTTTGTGATAAAGCTGAAAATAAGCATTCCTATCTCTCAACATGACAAAATAGACCTTGCTGCATTATTATCAATATGGCTGCTTGTGCAATTGTGGTTCTCGGTCAAAATAGTGTTACCTTAGCAAAGCAAATAAAAACCGTTTTGCTCAATGCAACTATTTACGGCTTGGCGGAACGTACATCAAATGTCGATGTCAGTTTCAGTAACTTTGGCGAAACACTGCGAGAATTATTTGCCAGCGGAACTCCGATAATCGGCATTTGTGCAGCGGGAATTCTCATCCGCACCCTTGCGCCAATTATATCCGATAAGCGTCAAGAACCACCTGTGTTAGCTGTGGCTGAGGATGGTAGCGCTGTCGTCCCGTTGTTGGGAGGACTTCAGGGTGTGAATGATTTAGCACGGCAAATTGCCACAGTGCTTGAGGTAAAAGCCGCAATTACGACAACCGGAGATATCCGCTTTCACACAGCACTTTTGGCTCCGCCACCAGGATATCATTTAGCTAATCCAGATGATGCAAAGAAGTTTATTTCCGATTTGCTTGCAGGTGCAACGGTAAAATTGAAAGGAACTGCACCTTGGTTAATTAATAGTAAACTGCCTTTTGACGCTAACGGAAAGCTAACTATTGAGATTACAGAATATCAAGTGCCGTTAACACCAGATTGTTTGGTTTATCATCCAGCAACTTTGGCAATTGGAGTCAGCAATGCTTCAAAAATAAACTCAGAGGATGCGATATCCTGCGTTTACCAAATGCTAGCCGATGCTGGACTTTCAATTTTCTCGCTAGCTGGTGTATTTGCCTTGGAGTCAGAAGCGGCATCGGTAATTGAGGAAATTGCTGATGCTTTAAATGTACCAGTTCGTTTCTTAAATTGTCAAAGTGAGGAAAACGCAGTTGAAATTGCTTTAACTGCAACCGGTGCATCAGGTAAATTAATTATGGAACAACAACCTGGTATAAATATTGCTGTTGCTGTTTCTGAGGAAGTAATCGATATCAGCACAATTGGTAAAGCAAGGGGACGCTTATTTATTGTTGGTACTGGTCCCGGTGCGGCAAACTGGATGTCTCCAGAAGTCAAGCAAATTCTCAGTGAAGCAACTGACCTTGTAGGTTATAGCTTTTACCTAGATTTAGCTGGTTCTTTGCGAGAAGGACAGCGACGGCATGAGTTTGATAATCGCGAGGAACTCGCACGCGCAGAGATGGCTTTGGATTTAGCCGCAGAGGGGCGAACAGTTGCGGTGGTTTCTTCTGGCGACCCTGGTATATATGCAATGGCAGCAGCGGTATTTGAGGTGCTTGATTGCAACCCTCAACCAAAATGGCAAAGTATCAAAATTCATGTTTGCCCAGGTATCTCTGCTGTACAAGCTGCCGCCGCGAGAATTGGTGCGCCTATCGGTCATGATTTCTGCGTGATTTCTCTGTCGGATATTCTCAAACCTTGGTCTATTATCGAACGTCGGATTATTGCCGCAGCTGAAGCTGATTTTGCGATCGCCTTTTACAACCCTGCCTCAAAACAACGCACCTCACAACTCGCATCTGCACGTGACATCTTACTCCGGTATCGTTCGCCACAAACTATAGTCGTACTTGCCCGGAATGTTGGGCGGGCAGGGGAATCAGTTGTAGTGCGGACATTAGAACAGTTATCGCCCCAGGAGGTAGATATGCGAACTTTGGTGTTAGTTGGTTCCAGCAAGACGCGCACAGTCCCGCATTCGGAGGGCGTTTGGGTTTATACACCACGCAAGTATTAAGCCGATGGGGTATAGAAAATATGGCGTTGCTGAACAGTGGGATGAATTGGGGCAAGCAGGGGAGGTACGAGGAGAAATGAGCGTTACTTCCTAAATCACCCCGCAAATATGCAGCGCCAAAAATATGAAGAAAAATACCTCTTGCAAAAAGTTGAATAAATAAAATTAAAATCACAAATAAACACAGATCGCCTTTTGACTACTGGGAAAGTGTTTAATTATAGTTTGCGATCGCTTCCCGAATTATTAAAGAAATAGATTCCAGTTTAATAACCTGTAAAAAATAAATTAGGGTGTAGTTAGCTACCCACCCTGTTATTTTATCCAGATAATATCAAGTAACAATTTCTCAACAAATCACTTACACCCTGGGTCTTATTGTTACTTGACTGGCAGTATGATAAATTTTTATGCAGTGCGACGGCTAAACCAGTTCCACAGAAATACGGCAATGATTGCACCGAGTACAGCTACAAAGACTCCAGGAATGCTTAGAGTTGAAGCTGTAAACTGTAAACTTCCCGTAGTCAGAAGACTTGTCAATGTACCACCAACGAAAGCGCCGATAATACCTAATAACATTGTACCGAGAATACCACCACCTTGACGACCGGGATAGATAGCTTTAGCGATCGCGCCAGCCAACAAACCTAAAACAATCCACGCAAGTATATTCATTGTTTTATTCCTTTGCTTTCAATGTTTCGTTTCTTTTCTATGTATACAGAATATCAATGTCTTGATTTAAAACCAATCTGTCAGGCGAAAGAAATGTCAAATTTCCTCTATTCCTTATGGTTAGCTGCTTTTGAGTAACTATATCTATCTTTTGGTTTGTCTTTAATAATTGATTTTTGGAAGTTAATAAGTGAAAAAACCTATTTCTTTTGGTTACGCCCACCGCTAAATAAACAGCTAGCGGTGGTATATTTGTGGAAAAGAAGAAGTGATAGTGGGCATAAATAAACTTAATTCTATTTTTACCATGCCCAATGCCCATCAACAGCGCTGTAGTTGGGTTAACAAAACGACAATTTCATCAACTCCTTCGCGCAAAGCTTTCGCTTTCTGTTCGCTTTGATTAACAATAATGCTGAAAACCAAAGGCTCATATTTGGGAGTATTTAGATATCCAGATAAAGAAACAACACCAGTCACCGTGCCTGTTTTGGCTTGTACAATACCTTCAGCAGGTGTGTTTTTAAAGCGGTTTTTGAGAGTGCCGCTTTTGCCGGCAACAGGTAAAGATGAGCGATAAACTGATGCTGCTGGTGTTTTCGCCATTGCTTGCAAAACTTGCACTAAAGCTTCTGGACTAATTAAATCATGACGCGATAACCCGGAACCATCTACTAGAGAGTAACCTGTGGGATTGACTCCTAATTGAGTTAAAGTTGTTTTGAGAACTTCTAAACCAGCATTAACGGTAGTTTGTTCTGGTTTTTTGGGTTGTAATGCGATCGCTCTCAACAATGCCTCGGCGTATAAATTGTTACTATTTTGATTTGTCTCCATCAGCAAGTCTGATAAAGGAGACGACTCTATAAAAGCTAGTTCCTGTTGATTGACACCCCCAGATATTACCGCTGTCTCTCGCAAGCCGATTTTTTCGCGAATTAAAGCTGTGCGAAAGCGTCGCAAGAAGTAATTATTAGGATCAACTACAGGCACTTTAACTAAAAACGGATCGGTTTTCGCTGGTAGTTGCCCTTGAATTCGCAACACGTTTCCCGATAATTCGCGACTAACATTAATAAAACCTGGTTGTTTTTCCTCAGCTGTCACCGATTGATTAATAATCTGCCACAATCTCGCTTCGTTAAAATCAGTCCAGGCTAATTGTAAAGGTTTACCCACAGCTTGCGGTATTAAGTTGAGGCTAAACAGATTTTCATTGACAATCAAGCTGTTAACTGGTGCGCCATAATCCGAGTAAACATCCTCCCATTCCCAGCTAGGAGACACAATATCCCCTTGAAAATAGCTATCATCGGCAATCAACTTTCTAATTTGGGTAATTCCTTTTGCTTTCAACTGTTTGGCAAGTTCTACAAGCTGAGTATCGCTGAAGCTAGGATCTCCCCTACCCACCACACGCAAAACACCGATGCCATCTTGATAAATAGAGGTGCGAATGCGAAAATTTGCCCCCAATTGCTGTAAAGCGGCAGCAGTTGTCAGCAGTTTGGCATTAGAAGCTGGAGTAAAATATTTCTCGGCATCCCGACTATAAAGATTTTGCCGTTTATATAGAGGTTGGACTAAAATGCCCCAACGCACCCGACTGTATTGCGGACGGTTTATCACTTCATCCACCGCAGCACCTAGTTGTGTGGGGCAAATATTTTTAGTTTCGGTTGCCGGCGCGACTTTTATTTGTGCTTGAGCAACTCTAGAATTAAATGCTATCTGGGTAGTCAAAAATAGCAACAAACAACCCAGTGGTTTATGTAATACCTTAAGTTTCACTAATACTCCTCATCCCAATGATAGATTTTATCATTATTATCTCAAACTTATTTTCTTTGACAGAAGCAAGTGGGTATACTTAATTGATTAGTATTATGAAGGATACTGACATTTTTAATACGCAGCGTTCAATTGAAAATAATTCATGGCATGATAATATCGCCAGGTTAACTAACCTGCATACACAGAAATACGTAATAGAGGTAAAGGCGTGAATACATTCTTGTCTGGTGTGGCTGTATTACTCTCTACTTTGGCTCTAGTGTGTAGCGGATATACAGCTTATCAAGTTTTCACGCTACAGCAGACACTGAATAGTACGAGAACAGCAAGTAATATCCTTCCGATTCCAGCACCAATTCCAGCCGTCCCAACTGCCGAAACCCCGACAGCAACGTTAGCACCATCGCCGGTGACGGCACCAGCAACCACTGCCACAACTTCAACATTTTCCCCCGGTCAATTTGTGCAGCCTGCTTTTGGTAATAAGGCAAATGTAGAGTTGCTCTCAGTTAAACGGATTAAAGATCCCGGAACTGGAAACCGTGATGTAGTAAATGTGCAAATCCGGGTGCGTCGCGTCGCCACAGATGGAGTTGTTGGTAGTGATATCATATCAATTGGGAGTACAACAGCCCGTAATCCTGACACTAGCGAAACCTACAAAGCTGTTTCCTTTGAGCGCTCAACCGGAACCGTTTCTTTGTTTCAACTACGTGCAAATTCCTCGGCTGATGCCTATGTCTGGTTAAGGATTCCCGAAGGTGTGAATAATTTGGATATCTTTGTGCCAGATACAGCAGCTTTTCAAAGCGTACCAATTTCTAATTAAAGATTGATAAACCCGTAGTGAGGACTTTAGTCCTCATATTATTAATATAAGGACTTCAGTCCTTACTACGAAATTAATCGCCTCCTAACTCTACAAGCTTACCGATGTTGAAATCTATTTTGATCCAACCTTTGAGCTTTTGTAAATTCTGAAGTATCAATAAAGGAATTTGCCAATGATGTACTGTTAAAAATGGCAGCGGATCGCTAACACTAAAAATCGCGTCCGTACCCCGGAAAATTTTCTTGAACCACACCTGCAATTGGTGTAACGACCTAACATTGGTTAGCCTCCATAGCTCGTGATACAACCAATAGGTAGGCTTACTTTCAGCTAAAGGCTGCATCGGTGCGCTGAAAGTATCTTTACTCAAATATGCATTAGCTACCCCAGGATGGTCATGAAACATGGTAATTGCTGAGTGCGTGCGGGGGTTACACTCAATCGCATAAACTGTTCCGTCTTCTTGTTCTATAAAGTCAAAAGAAATTTGTCCGGTCAAATTTAATTCTTTGACAAAATGACTAACCCATGCTGTGATTTTTGGTTTATCAACGTGTTCGTAGTTGACTTGGAATGCGGATGAGTCCGAACAGCCGTGTAGCTTCAACTCTCCGTCTCTAACTGTGCTATGGGTGCAATACTCCTGTCCGGTAATAAATTCCTGCATCATCCAAGGATGATCTTTGCTGATTGGCAAGTTTTTTACGTAGTTAGCCATGTCTGCACAAGGCAGCTTGACCATATCTAAGCGGTAAAATGAGCTATATGGAATACTCTTAAGAATGTATTTGCGTTTTTCTGACTCAAAGTTGAATTTTAAGATTTCTTCTGGATCTGTAATTAAATATGATTTTGGTGCTGTTAAACCAAGAGCAAGTGCTTTTTCACTAAAGGTGAATTTGTCGTCTAACATCTTGGTGGTGTCTGCGTCAAAATGAAACACTTCGCAGTAACGTGACAACACAGGTTTTGCTAAAGAGTCATATAAACTAGCAACTGGACTAGATACAGGGATAAATATGTCAATATGTTCGTTTTTAACTATATCGAGCAAAGCTTGAATATAACCCTCTGAATCTTCCTGCGGTTCGGGTACGGTGTAGAAGTTTTCGATAGAGTTGGAAAAACGATGACCGGATAACCAATATTTTTTGGTTTCAACTAAAAAAACTTTATGTCCAGCAGCGTGAAATAAACGAGCTAATTGCAGAGCTTTGGTCATCTTACCACCTGTGAGTAAGATGTTTTTCGGGTTTTCTGCTGATACTTGCTTGTGGAAAGGCGATCTCAGTAAATTCCATATTAACGATGCGAGTACCAAACTGCAATTCACAGGAAATGCGATCGCTAGCAATAAAAGTGTACCTAAATTTTGGAACAATGCGAAAATCCGCGCCATAGGGAGGGGTGGGGGAGGGGGAGCAGGGGGGCAGGGGGAGCAGGGGGAGCAGGGGGAGCAGGGGGGGCAGGGGGAGTACCAATTACCCAATGCCCAATGCCCAATGCCCCATGCCCAATGCCCTATTGTCTATAATCGTCTGATGATGGTTAAGCCGTCTCGCAAGGGTAGCATTACCTGTTCAACGCGCTTGTCGTTTTTGACAACTAAGTTGAAGTTGGCGATCGCTTCTCCATTTGCAGTACGCTCTTGAGGTGGAAGATAAGGCTGTCCTTGCAACAATGTATTGTCTACGCAGATGAAGCCGTGGGGAGCAAGCAAGTTCAAATCTAGCAGCATCAGGAAGTACTGGACGTACTCTTTTTTATCGGCATCGATAAATACTAAGTCAAATGACTCTTTCATCTGTGCCAGTTTACCAAGAGTTTCCAGCGCTCCACCCACTTTCACTTCTATTTTCTGCCCGTCGGGGGATTGCTCAAATAATGACTTGGCAAAATTCGCTACATATGCATCTACCTCGCAAGCCACCAAACGTCCATCACTGGGCATTGCTTCTGCCATCGCTAGCGCTGAATAGCCGGTGAACATGCCGATATCTAGCACCGTTTTTGCTTGTGTCATGTGGACAAACATTTTTAGCGTTTGTCCTTCGATGTGTCCGGAAAGCATTTCCTGCTCTAGTTCCCGCACTGTTGAGCCTTCGGAAAACCGGTGTTTCCAAGCTTCTTGCTGCGTAGCTTTGGCGATCGCCGCTAACGCCGGCGATTCATCGGTGGTACACTCATCTAAGTAAGGATCTAAACCTGCTGCTAAACGCAAGCATTGTTGTAAATGAAGAGCTAGAGTTGGATTGTCTTGCGCTTGGGTAACGGCAGCTTGTAGATGTTCTACCAAGATACCCAGCGGTGTGACGGGACGGGCTTTTTCGACGTTGACAACACTAGACATTAATTACCACTCCCTACCAATGTTTCGTCAATCATCAGGTAGCTGTTGATTTCTTGCTCTACGCTGTTTGTATCTTCCTCAACGCTGTTTACGTAAGCATCTATACCAGCACCTGCACGGGGATATGTGGCGCAAATTTGTTTGTGGTCATTCAAAGCTGCGTCTAATTCTTCACGAGTCAAATTGTTGACAAAGAAGCATTCGCCAATTGGTTTAGGCATTGCCGCACGCTGTAAACCGTCTCGTGTCAAAGTTATCGATTTCATAGCGTACCACAACAAATCGCCATCAAGCAAATCGTCGTCAAGAGCAAGACCTACACGACTCATTAATCCGAGGATGCGATCGCGATCATTGGCGGTAATATAACCTCGTTTTTCAGCTATTGTTGCACTCAATGCCATGTCAATATTCACAGCATGACCGTGTAACAATGGTATGTTAGGAGTCAATTCCAGTGTAGGACTCCAAGTGTGTCCGTAGGCGATGACGCGATCGAGCATTAATTCGTGGAGGTTCGGCGTTTCCAACTCGAGCATGGTCTTAATTGACTCGTAATTCACCCGCTGCGCTACTTCTTGCAGTTCTGGAGTAGCATCAACATAGCCAAAGCGTGTATTTAGTAAATCTTCGCCATACTGATACAACAACTCGAATACTTCAGCATTGGAAACTACGGCAATCTTCACTAATTCTGCCATTCCGTTACGGACTTGATCTATGGGTAGTGTCCGCAAAAAGGAAAAGTCGAGAAAAACTTTCTTCGGTGGATGATAAGCCCCTAAACGATTTTTCAGTTTTCCGTGGTTGACGGCTACCTTGATTGCTACACCTGCATCAACAAGAGCAATCAAAGTTGTCGGAACCCGGATGTAATTGGTGCTGCGTCGATAAGCTGAACAAGCGAAACCAACGACATCTAAAACTAATCCGCCACCAACAACCAAAACTGGCTCTTTCCGCAGCAAATTAAATGACGAGAAAGCATCAACAATTGACGAAAAGGTATTAAGATTCTTATCGTTTTCCTCAATTTTTACCGGAAAAATGGTGAGATCGATATTGTAATGCTTAAAGTATTCTGACATTTGCGAACCGTAAAGCCGATTCACATTATGGTCAACTACTGCAAGACAACGCTTAAAACCTTCATAACTATCTGCAAGGTCTTTATTTTTTATGTCAAATAGTCCATTCACGAAGGCAAGACTAAAGTCAATTTTCTCGTAGCCTTCTACACGAAATTCAGTTTCTGTTGTCGTTAACTTTGGTTCGACGATACTCATTTTTTATGCCTTTAATCAACAGTTTTCAGTAACTAAGCAATTTCTCTGGTTTTTACTTAGGTTTTACCCAAACCTGAGCCAGCGTGTTGCTTGAAATCTAAAACTGATAAACACTTGAAATCGTCTGGCTTTTCCAACTGAACATGAGGAATACAGCCCAAAAGCACCTTTAATTTGAGCCATTTAATACCACAACAAGAAACTATCGGTTTTATTAAAGAATTTTCTGTTTACAGGCATAACTAAATAACTAGATAAGGCTGTGTAGTCAAAAATTTACTTGATTTTTTACTCATCTAATGCCTTGTGCTTTAGTTTAGACAAATTAGTCTGCAAGTTTTTTAAATAATTACTGTAAACAGATGCGTAGGGCAAGAGCCTCTGCCGCTCGTGATCGCTTGCCTAGCAGCGATATGCTTAGATTACAATACATTCTTTCAAATAACATCATTCTTAAGATATATGGTACTTGGGGATGAAATTATTATTTTGGTATAAAAATATTACTTAAATGAGATTGTGCTTTTTAGAAAATTTGATAAAATCCGTTCAATAAGTTTTTCTACTTATGCAATAGCAGTCCTAAATAATTCCTAAGAAATGAGAAGCCCGATTTATGGGATAAATCGGGCTTCTATGCTTTCGGCGATCGTTTGAAAAACAGATGTCGTCTAACCATTATTTCAGGACATTTTAAAGCCTCGGATAATAAAAAACCCGCCACACAAGCGGGTTTTTAGGTTTCTATATTGCAAAATCAGCCGATAAACTCTTTTTCCCGATTTGAAGTCACGGTATGAGTCCAGCCAGGGTGAGCGCTCTCTACCCTGACTGGGCTAAAACAGGACGTAGTGTTACCAGGGTCCCCAGATAGCAAAGGTTATTCCTGGAGTCTGCATGTTGACAAACATCGTGTTACCATCGGGGGAGAAGCAGACCCCGGCGAACTCTGAACCGTTGAGGGCATTCTTGGCAAACTTGTAAAGACTGCCACTGGGAGTGATACCCAGAATGTAATCCGTTCCATCCCCATCTTCACACAGGAAAATGTCCCGGTTGGGGAAAACCACAAGATTGTCTGGATTGTCTAGCATACCAGAATTGTTGGGTTCAATATAGAGCTCAACGGTATTATTAGTAGGCGAATAACGCCAGATCTGCCCATCTCCAGAACTACCCCCGCTCTTGCAAGTGAAGTAGACATAACCACTGCCATAAAAAATGCCTTCCCCACCTGAAAACCTAGCGGCACCTTTGTTATACCCTTCTGTTCTTACGGTATCAGAGGTGGGATCAGGATTGTCAATCTGTACCCATTCCACCGCCCTAGACGTATTTTTTGGGAAACCCGTAGCTGTGTTAATTCCAGACGACCCCGTAATCTTTAAAGCGTATAGCAAGCCGCCAGCACTCAGGTTCTTGCTCTGATTGGGAGTGAAGCGGTAGAAAAGCCCGTCCCCCCGGTCTTCCGTCATGTAGATATACCCTGTGTTGGGATCTACAGCGGCAGCTTCGTGATTAAAACGCCCCATAGCTGTTAGTGGAACAGGGGTGACAAAAGTAGTTGCGCTACTGGGAACTTCAAAAACATAGCCATGCTTTTTGCTGTTATTGGTTTCAAAGGTTTCCTCACAGCTTAACCAGGACCCTGAAGGCGTAGGACCACCGGCACAATTGCGAATAGTTCCCGCTAGGACTCCCCGATGTTCAACCAAGGTGCGGGAAGGACTAACAACCAATTTAGTGCAACCGCCCTTGGCATTTGAGTTGTACTTTTTGTTACTGGGAGCGCCTAGACCAATGGTAGAAGAGGGAGCCAGTTCATGATTGCGAATTAGAATCGTATTGCCATTAGAATCTCCAAAAGCACCCATACCATCGTGGTTACCAGGTACCTGGTAACCATCATTCATCGTTTGACCTGTTTCGGACAGTCTGCGGTAGGTGAAGTTAGCTGGTAAATCTAATACTCCGTTGGGGTCGGGCAATAAATTGCCGTAGGAACCCGCAGCGATCGCGGGTTTAGCATAGAATGCTTGCAAAGGAGATAGAAGGACAGCACCTGTAGCCGATGCCCCTGCCAGGGCAAAAAACTGACGTCTCGATAGGTTCAATGTATACTCCTTGATGTTTTGGAGGGGCTTAATTTGTTGCAAATAGCCAGCCTCAATTATCTAGGAGAAACAGGTTTTTTCAAATTAATAAGAGGTTAAAAAAAGATTATTAAAGCAGGGTAAGTGCATCTCAAATGCTCTTGACAAGAGGGTTTAAAGACATGATCCTATTGTGATAAATGGAGGTAAATGATCAATCCATACTGTTGGCGAACTTAATAATTCACCCAAAAGTATTAGAATTGCAGGGAATGAAACCAGGAAGGACTCTTCGTAATTAAAAGATGAAACCCCGCTTTCTATGTAATAGACCTCTTGCAAAAGTCGGTCAAAGAGCTTCAATTTTAGCCAGATAAAGCTCATATTTATACAAACCAGCGATGAGATTAAACCTCAAGCCAAATCTTTTTCTTCGATTTCTATAACGGTCTGACAAAATTTTGAAGACTTTAAGCTTCCGATTGATATGCTCGCCTACTACCCTAACTTTTGCTAAGTCTTGATTACTCTTTTTATCTTCATTCAGCAACTTACCACAAGAGTGGTTTCTTTTTCGGTATCCGGCTTAAGAGATGAAAATTTTGAATTCCTTGATATCCCTTATCTCCCAAACATTCAATATCTTGTCTAAATCTAAGTTTACTATTTTTAAATATTTTAAAATCATGCTCTTTCCCCTTACCATGAGCCTTACAGATGATTTCACCATTGGCTTGGTTTACTGCTTAAAAGTCTCAGGATGTACACCACATAGTCGCTTGAAGTTTTCTGAATTCAGATTTTTAACCTTTTCGTAGGTCATATATTTCACCCCGCTTTTACCTACTTGTCCCACGCTCTTGGCACTTTTGCAAGAGGTCTATTTTTTTGATTCTCTATATATTGTTTAACCACTGCAATGGGCGCACCTCCTAGCGTTGAGACAAAATAGCTATTTGTCCAAAGCGTAGGCAGTCTGCTTTTTAACCACGGGAATTCTTGCCGCAGCCCACATGTCTGTTAAATAAGAAAGAAAACGTTTGTTCGCATCAATGCGATCGCTTAGACTCGCAAAGACTTCCAACTCCTCGCGCTGAATAGGACGAATAACCATGATGAATTTCCTAATTTTGTAGCGATAATTACTTGCTTGCTGAAAGTCATCATAGACATCACCCCCTTAACGCGAAAAATTATTATTAGATTATAAACAAATAGGGTGAGCATTGCCCACCCTATTATTTAACTATTAATTTATTGCGGCTCTACAATTTAGTGCCGCAATCAGCGCAGAAGTTGTGATTGGGAGCATTTTTCGCACCACATTGGCTACAATAAATCGGTTCTATTGCGGCTTTCGGCGCTTGTTTTGGCAAACCAATCATTTGCGCGTTGTTTTTGCCTGGGGCTACCATTGGGTAACAGTTTTCGTCTCTGGTGACACGCGCATCGACGATTACCGGTCCGTTGTGGGCTAGCATTTCGGCGATCGCTTCTTTCAACTCTTCACGGTTGCGAATCACCATGCCCTTTATGCCATAAGCTTTTGCCAAGAACTCAATGTCTGGCATTCCTACTTCCATATTTGAGCATGAGTAACGCTCGCCGTAAAAGGCTTGTTGCCATTGACGCACCATTCCTTGCCAGCCGTTATTCAAAATCACAGTCTTGACATTTATGCCATACTGTGCAAGCGTGCCCAATTCTTGCAAGCACATTTGGAAACTGGCATCACCGCTGATACAAATAACTTCTTCATCGGGGAATGCCACTTTAGCACCCATTGCTGCGGGTAAGCCAAAGCCCATCGTTCCCAAACCAGCGCTGGAAATCCAGCGACGGGGACCATTTTTGAGGAATTGTGCTGACCACATTTGATGTTGACCCACATCTGTGGTGTAGTAAGCGTGGGGTGCTTGGCTGCCGATTTCGACAATCACCTCTTGGGGTGACATGCTATCGGGATAGTGCGGCACTACTAAAGGATATTCTTCCCGCCAGCGGTTTATTAAATTCAGCCATTCTTGCGTTTGGTTGGGTGTACCTGTGACACCTGTTTGCTTGCAGCGACGCAACAAGTCAATTAACACATTGCGGACATCACCGACAATTGGCACTTCTGGAATGCGATTTTTACCGACTTCCGCAGGATCGATGTCGATGTGAATCACTTTAGCGCGGGAAGCGAATTCATCTAACTTGCCAGTTACGCGATCGTCAAATCTTGCACCAACGCAAATTAGCAAATCACAATCAGTCACTGCAAAGTTAGCGTAAGCGGTGCCATGCATCCCTAACATTCCCAAAGCTAGGGGATGATGTTCGTCAAAAGCACCGATACCCATCAACGTGGTAGTGACGGGAATATTGAATAATTCCGCGAGTTGCTTAATTTCTTCGTGGGCACTTGCAGCGATCGCACCACCACCCACATACAATAGCGGACGGCGACTTTCACAAATCAAGTTAATTGCCGCATTTATCTGGCGGGGGTTTCCCTTTACTGTGGGACGATATCCGGGTAACTTCACCGAACCCGGTTCCACAGGCACATAATCAAACTCTTCTAACGCCACATCTTTGGGCACATCAATCAAAACTGGTCCCGGACGCCCAGTACTGGCGATGTGGAACGCTTCAGCAACGATTCGCGCCATATCTTGGGTGTCGCGCACTACATAGGAATGCTTGACGATTGGTAGCGTAATTCCATAGATATCCGTTTCCTGGAACGCATCTGTACCAATTGATGCCCGTGATACTTGCCCGGTGACAATAACCATCGGTATCGAGTCCATGTAGGCGTTGGCGATGCCCGTCACCAAATTAGTTGCCCCTGGTCCCGATGTACCAAAGCACACTCCTACTTTTCCAGTAGCGCGGGCGTAACCGTCGGCGGCGTGGGATGCACCTTGTTCGTGTCTCACCAAAATGTGCTTCATTGCACCAGTGGCTTCGACTTTGTACAGGTCATCGTAAATTGGCAGAATTGCACCGCCAGGATAGCCAAAAATATACTCAACGCCGTGACGACGCAAACTGTCTAGCAAAGCGAAACCACCAGTTGCACGCTTGGGGGTGACTATTGGTGAGGAGACATTAGGCTGAACCTGATTCTCGGTTTGTAGGGAACTGATTGGGGAAGGCGATCGCACTCTTAAACCTCAGACTATAACTAAGTTGATGTTTAAATTCTGTAGTTAACAATTCATTTTAATAGAAAAGCTTAATAAATTTGTCAACAAACCATAATTAAAATTGAGAATTGGGAATTGGGCATTGGGGAGCCAGTGCGTTGGGCGGCTGTGCCGACTTGTTCGCGTTCGCCGTTGGCGTTGCCGCAGGCTAGCGTCTCCGCATCTGAGAAGCATCTGGCGTCATGGGGCATTGGGCATTGGTAATAATTCTTTTTCTAGTCCCCAGTCCCCAGTCCCCAGTCCCCATTAGATTACATCTTCCAAGACGCGGTGGGTATTTTTCCAAGCCCAAACACCGACAGCAGCAACAACAATACTCATCCCTACCAACACAGTTCGCAAGCCGAAAGCATCAGTAATCGGACCTGTAATCGCTAAGGGTAGGGAAAGGGCAATATTCACAGCATGATTTTGAAAGCCAAATACTTTACCAAGCATTGTTGGCGGAGTTTCGTGTTGAATTAAGGTTTGCATTGGCACGCCAATTAAAGAAGCACCAATACCAAGGATTGCACACAATCCTAAAGCCAACGGTAAATGGTGGGTAAAAGTAAACAAGCCTAAAACCAGCGCCATCATGAAAAAGCCGATTAAAGGTAAAGGCTTGCCATGTAATTTTTCGCCCCAGTTACCCAAACTCGCTGCACCCAAGACCATACCAACCCCAGCAGCAGCTAAGAAAAAACCAAATTGTTTCTCTTTCAAACCAAATTCCGCCGCTAATCTAATGCTCAATACCATTAAAGCAGCAAATACACAATATAAGGTTGTTAATTGTAACATGGCATTCAACACTAAACGGTTTTTCCTTAGGTAGCGCAACCCTGCTTTGAAGTCAGCCCAAGGGTGAATTACCGCTTCAGCGTCGTCTATGCTTTTGTTTTCTTTAAAGTTAATCGGCTGCATGATTGAAGCCGATAACAAATACAATCCACCGACTACAAGCTCTTGACCATATTTTTCTCCCAACCAGTCTTTCGCCAAACTCAACATCGGCTCTCCCACTGCAAAGCCGACAATTAAAGCGCCCATCATTGTACTGCTAAACAGCGCATTAGCTGCCAATAAATTCTCTCGTCGCACGATCAAAGGAATGGCAGCTTGTTCAGCTGGAGCAAAAAACTGCGTCACAGTCGAGATGGCAAATGTAACTATCAACAGAACCAGAAACTCTCGTGGCAAAAACGGCAGACACAGAGTAAATATACCGCGCACCACATCAGAGCCAACCATAACTAGCTTTTTGGGAAAGCGATCAACAAAAATGCCACCAGCAGAACCGAACAAAATTGCTGGTATTGTAAACACCACCATCAAAGTTGAGTATTTGGAGTTTTCCGCCAATCCAGGAGATGGGTAGTATTCCAGCAGAGCAATCATCAAAACGAAGAAAACCTTATCTGCTAACTGGGACACTAGTTGCCCAATCCACAAAAGCATAAAAGCACGATTTTTGAGAACGGCGCCAAACCCGTTATTAACAGCCGCAGGTTCAGTTGGAAACATCAGAAACTTGGGGGTAAAGACTACGGTAGATGGGGAGTGGGGGAGTGGGGGAGTGGGGGAGCAGGGGGAGCAGGGGGAGCAGGGGGAGCAGGGGGAGCAGGGGGAGCAGGGGGAGCAGGGGAAGAAATATTTCTTTTTTCTTAGCCTTTCCCCTTTTCCCTTTTCCCTTTTCCCCTCTTCAAATTCCCCATTCCCTATTTCTCACTCCTGTTTGCCTACTCTTTTTTCCGGACTATTTTATTGATAACGATTTAAAAGGATCTGTAAAAATTCTGCCGCAGTCAGGCGAGTTTTAAGTGGGGAAACTTCATTATATGAGTCTACCCATCTGCCTTGGATAGTTTGGGGCGATCGCCACATCGATAAATGCTCTACTGGTGGATCTGCGTAAAAATTATCTTGCCCACTTCCCAATAATTTAGAACTCCAGTGAGTGTCATAATCATGACTCATTCTGTGAATCGGGAAACTGCCCCACAGAGGTACTCCCCATCCATCTATAGCAATAAATCCTTTGACATAACCACCTAACATTTGCCACGAATACGCTGCGGCTATTGCCCCAACTACACCTGCACTAAAGCTGATGAATACAACTGGCGATTTTAACTGATGGCGTAGGCGATCGCTTAAAACCTCTAAAATATAAAATCCTGATAACGGCGAAAAACCATCATTTGGCACACTCAGTATATTCACTGAATTTTCTTTACTCTGAAAATATGTCTCTAGTCCCCCCGAAATAAAGTTTTCCGTTAAGGCTGGCTCATGAATTCCAGGGCAAATAATTATGCTCATCTTTTCAGTTAGCATTTTTTACACACAACCCTTATTGCCTAGTGCCTTTTCCTGTCATAAATATAACATTTTTTACTTACCTATCCAGAAGAGTTAAGTTTTCAGCCAAGGCAAATGTATTAAACCACACTTATAGATTTAATATTTTGAATTTTTAATCCACGTAGGTGCTATCCCCCTGGATGGGATAGTAAAATACGAGTAAGGGAAAAAAAATCCCATAGATATAAATGGTTACATTGAGGAATTCAATCGTGGTTGCTACGCCGGAAAAACTGGATCATACACACGAGCATCTATCAGGTCAAGAGCGAGTAGCTGTATTGCTTATGGGCTATGGCGAAGTCGAAAGCTACGAAGACTTTGCTAACTATAACGAACAAGCTTTAAATCTACTGACAGCAAAATTTGCACCAGTACCAACCTGGATTTATCCACCTTTGGCACGTCTTTTAGCGTTATTCGATCGCCATGAATGGGGACACACACACCATGATTTTATTTCCCCACATAACGCAATTTTTGAAAAGCAACGCGCTGGAATTGAGAAAAATTTACAAGAAAAATGGGGCGATCGCGTTCAAGTTTTCAAAGCTTTCAACTTCTGCGCTCCCTTTCTACCCGACCAAGTTTTAACAGAAATTAAAAATCAAGGCTTTGATAAACTACTAATTTATCCATTGCTGGTGGTTGATTCTATCTTTACTAGCGGAATAGCGATCGAGCAAGTTAACAATGCTCTTTCCCAAATAGCTGATGGTGAAGAACACTGGGTTAAAGCACAGCGCTACATTCCTTCTTTCTATAACGAACCAGCTTACATCAATTTGATGGCTCATCTGGTTGAAGAAAAAATTAACGCTGACTTGGCTAACGCTTACCTACCTTCTCAAATCGGTATTGTGTTAATGAATCACGGTTGTCCCCACAAAGCCAAAGGCTTTACCTCTGGGATCACCGAAAGTCAGATACTTTACGATTTAGTACGTGATAAGCTAATTAACCGCTATCCTCTAATCTCCGTAGGTTGGCTCAACCACGATACACCTTTAATTGACTGGACGCAGCCAAACGCTGAACAAGCGGCAAAAAACCTCATCCAATTGGGTGCGAAAGTGATTATCTTTATGCCGATTGGCTTTGCTACAGAAAATCACGAAACTCTCTTGGATGTTCACCACATTATTCACGATCTAGAGAAAAAACATGCGGATGTAAGCTACGTGCAAATGGCTTGCGTCAACGATGATCCCGAATTCTTAGCAGTGGCAGCTGAATGGGCAAATTCTCATATCGCTGAATTGTTATCAGAGGACGCAACAGCAGTTAATCCCCAACTAGCTGGACATCATCACCACCACCATTAGGAAGCAGGGGGAGCAGGGGGAGCAGGGGAAGCAGGGGGAGCAGGGGGAGCAGGGGAAGAAATTCCCCCAAGTCTCCTTGTCTCCTTGTCTCCTTGTCTCCTTGTCTCCTTGTCTCCTTGTCTCCTTGTCTCCTTGTCTCCTTGTCTCCTTGTCTCCTTGTCTCCCCCTCCCCCACTCCCCTAACTCACACCTCGCAACTTGCGGGTATTTTCAACTAAACTTTGAGCAAATTCGTCAAAACGTTGAGAAAGTTTATCATCTAGTAACTTACCTTCAGCGTTGAAAGCTTTCCAAACTTGTCCGATCGCTACTTGCTCAGGGATGCACCAAGCGTGAAGCCATCTGAGAATTAATCTCATATCGTTTAAAGCGTTGCTGTTCGGTTGTCCTCCTAAAACGCTAATCAATCCCGCTACTTTACCAGAGAACTGATCGAAGCTCATTAAATCTAGTGCATTTTTCAATACACCACTGACGCTGCCGTGATATTCTGGTGTTGCTAAAATTAATCCATCCGCAGAACTGACAGCATCCTGCATCCGCTTTACATCGGGGTAATCTGGATATTCTTTTCCCCCGTCGCAAAAGGGTAACTTCATCTGCCTTAAATCCAAAATTTCCACTTCTGCACCTAGCGCTTCTACTCTTTGCGCTGCTAATTCTAAAGCCATTTGGCTGTAAGAATCGGGTCTTAAACTACCTGCAATGGCAACAATTCTCACCATAAACCAACATCCTAATAAAGATTCAATAGCATTTTATTAAATGCAAGTCGGAGTCATTACGACTAAATATATTTTAGCGATTATTGTGACAATGTGTACAATATCGATTTTCTATAGGAGTACCATATAATCGCGAAGCCTCTCTACCAGTGATGCAATGATGGCTATACGTCAAAGTTTATCGAAATCTGATATCCAAGTATCTTACTTAGAGTGGAATCAAGGTAAAGAACCTTTGTTACTATTACATGGTTTAGCCGACAACGCAGTTGTTTGGTCAAGCTTAGGAGATTACCTAGCGGCAGAATACCACATAGTTGCTCCAGATATGCGCGGTCATGGTGAAAGTAGCAAGCCGGAAACAGATTATAGTTTTGAGAGTGCGATCGCTGACTTAGAAGCACTGATGGATCGTTTGGGATGGAAATCTGCTTCTGTTGTAGCGCATTCTTGGAGTGGTAAATTAGCTTGCATTTGGGCAAAGCAAAATCCAACACGTTTGCGGAGTCTGATTCTTGTAGATCCGATTTTTATTTGGAAAATACCGAGTTTTTTCAAGTTGACATTTCCGTTGTTGTATCGCGTCTTGCCTTTTCTCAAAGGAATGGGACCATTTGCCAGTTTAGAAGAAGCATCGGTGCAAGCGCGTAAGTTAAATCAATATCAGGATTGGAATTCTTTACAGCAGCAAGTCTTTCAAGCTGGAATTGAACAAAAAGCCGATGGTAGTTGGGGTAGTAAGTTTACAATAGCTGCACGCGATCGCATTTTTGAAGAAGTCATGCGAATTCCTGGTTTAACAGGTACAATTGATAGCCCCACTCTGTTTATACAACCAGAAAAAGGTGTCAATCGCCAAGAATGGCAACTTAAACCTTACAAAACTCATCTAACAAACTTACGCATCTGCCAAGTTTCTGGTAATCACTGGGCATTTTTGACACAAAGTCAAGCATTTAACTCGACCGTAGAAGCTTTCTTAAAGCAGCATAAGTCAGAAAAATGACATTTACGCTCGTAGTAAGCGATTCATCGCTTATATTGGGCACTTAAGTGCCCACTACGATCTCAAATTTAACTTTATCTTTGTAACACCCAGCTTTAATCCGAGAATTAATATTTTAAATTTTCCACAAGGAGATAACGACATTCATGAGCTTTTGTATTAATCCAGTTTGCCCGAAACCGAACCACCCAGACAACGATGAGAACCGCTTTTGTCAAAGTTGTGGTTCTCAGCTTGAGTTGCTAGGACGCTATCGGGTGTTGCGACTTTTGAGTGACAAAACTGGTTTTGGCAAAGTTTATGACGCATACGAACGAGACGCACCAAAAATCCTCAAAGTACTCAAAGAGGATTTATCAACTGATGCGAAAGCAGTAGAACTATTTCAGCAAGAAGCAGCAGTGCTGGGACATCTCAATCATCCGGGTATACCCAAAGTGAATGGTTACTTTCAATATCAGACCAGAAATGGCTTGCTATTGCACTGCATTGTCATGGAAAAAATCGAGGGTCCCAACTTAGAACAGTGGCTAAAGCAGCAGCAGAATCGCCCGATTTCTCAAGAACAAGCTGTAAACTGGTTAAGGCAGTTGTTAGAAATTTTGGCTCTTGTACATGCAAAACAGTATTTGCATAGAGATATTAAACCATCTAATATTATGATTCGCCCTGATGGGCAGTTAGTGTTAATTGACTTTGGTACAGCCAGAGAAGTTACTAGAACCTACTTAGCCAAAATCAGCAGTGGTGGTGGGGGGATTACAGCAATTATGTCATCTGGCTACAGCGCACCAGAACAAATAAACGCTCAAGCTGTAGCGCAATCAGACTTTTATGCCTTAGGACGCACCTTTGTATTTTTGCTGACAGGATATCATCCTTTGGAGATGTACGACAGCCATCATAATGTGTTGCATTGGCGAAATCATGCCATGCAAATCTCACCTTTACTGGTAAATTTGATTGATTCGCTGATGGTGCGGGATGTGAATCAGCGTCCAGCTACCGCTCAGGATATTATAAAACGGTTGGAGGCAATTGAACAACAATTAACAGGAACTATTGCGACTGTAAATGTTGTCGGAAGTCCGAAAACTGCCCAATTACCGCAACCAACTACGACGATACCACCGCAGAAGCAGCCAGAAAAGGAGCCGGAAAAAGTTCCTTTATTAGCATTATTTGCGGCGTTGTTGGTGTCGTTAGGATTATTAGGTTTAGTTGCTTTAGCTACTCGTTCTTCTAAATTAGCTTCTTTACCTGAAGATTACGGACAAGCACCAGAAAGAAAAGGCAAAGTTGATTACTTTCCTTATGAAGAAGGTAAAGATAGTCAAGGCAGAGTTGCCGAATTTAACGTTGCCGTTTTATCTGTAGAATATAAATGGCAGCTTGGCAGTAATTATCAAGTTAAATATAACAACGAATTGATTAATCTTGACTCCTTAAAGTCTAATTTAGAAGAAGAAGGTATTCAGAGAATAATGGAAAATCCCAGTGAAATTATCTCTGTCGGCACAGCTTCTTGTGAAGGTAATGTAGAAATAGAAGAAAAAAGGGCTTTAGAACGTTCTCAGCAATTACAACTTTTAGTTAAGAGAATATTTAGCAATACGAGAAGTGTGCAAGGTTATCGCTTGTTAAATTTGGGTCAATTTCAGCGAACTGATTGTCAAGCAAACCAAGATTCAACAGCTTATCAAAGAAGTATTATTATTATTGGCGTGAAGAAACAATCAGAAGGTGTGATTGTAGATGAAGCGTTAAGAAATAGGTTAGAGAAAAAGCCTTTTGCTGATTTTAAATTAGAGGATTATTCGCTGGGTTCGGAAAAGAGATTTAAAACGATACCAAGTAATTTGTAGCATAATTCTTCATTCGTTCCCAGGCTCCAGCCTGGGAATGTATATTTAGAGGCTCTGCCTCTGATATAATTCGGGAGGCAGAGCCTCTCGAAGACATTCCCATGCTCTGCATGGGAACGAGAAATAGCGAGTAATTTATAGCTTGATTAATTGTATGATGTTTTATCGACAACAAACCTGTTATTTTCAACTTTAACCAAAACACCGATACCCGGTAATGGTTTGCGATCGCCTAAATCGTTAAATTGCACCTTTGCCGTCACACCATCGGCTGAAAAATCACGCTGATTCAAGGCTTCGTAAAGCTGATGACGGGTGTAATTCCCCTTAGTGCGTTTGAGTGCTTCAACCATAGCCATCGTAGCATCATAAGACATTGCAGTTCGCCAGTTCACATCTCCAGTTCCCCAAAGCTTCACAGATTCCTGCTCAAACTTAGAGTTAGGACTATTACTTCTATGCCAGCGAATAGCAATTCTCAGTTTATCAGGTGGAATATTAGCTTGACTGACACTTTCGAGATATGGAGTATCTGCACCGAGTATGGTAATATCTTCGCTTTGGTTAATGAGAAGTGTTGCCGCAATTCGTGAAACTTTATCGCTAAAGGCTAACATGATTACTTCTGCATTAGTTTCTTTTGCTTGTTGCAAACAATTTAATACTTCAGTAGTGCTTTGAATTACTGGACACTCATTAACAAGCTGTCTTCTATTTTTGAAGACAACATTTTCAAATTCTTTCTTTAAAGATGCAGCAAATGATTCATTAGGCTCATAAAAAATAGCTATTTTCATCAAATTTTGACGTACCATAAATTTAACTAGTTTTTCAGCAGCAGCAGAGTTATCTGGAGATACGCGGAAAATGTAGTTATTTAATTTAAAAGCAGAATCTCTAACAGCAGTACTCGTAGGAGATATAACCACCATTTTTCCATCATAATATGGTGCCGCTTCTTGTATACTATCGCTGGTATAATAACCGATGACTCCTAAGATATTTTCTTTGCTGGCGATCGCATCAGCTATTTGCTTAATTTTATTTTGATGCCAACCTGTACTAACGATTTCGAGAAACAACAGTCTTCCGTCAATACCCTTATTTTGATTAAAATTATCTTGAACGTGAGCAAATCCGCGCAGCATTTGTTCGGCAATGTCATTTGAACCATTAAGCTGATCGTCAATAATTGGAACACTAGCAGCAATTTTTAGAGGATTTTTTGCCAGAACAGCTTTAGCATTGTTTAGATAAATTCGTGCTTCTGGGTCATTTTGATTAGAAGTAAGGTATCTATCAAAAGATACAATAGCTTGGTTGAAATTTCCTTGTTGAAATGCTTTTGTTCCTCTTAGTTTGTTCGCAAAAACCGCCTCACGAATCCTCGGATTTTGGGGAATCAAAATTGCTTCGCCGCAGCTGAATCCATTTTGATTGTGAAAATCGCAAATAGGTGGATGTATCCACCAGTTAATTAAGAATGCGATCGCGCTTCCTAGTAAAACTAATCCAACTGGCAAAAATACTTTCTTAGCAAGCCTCTTCAGCCTAAATGAAAAATTTGTAAGATCGCGAATTGTGGTATAATTCAATTCTTGAGATTCACGCTCATTTTCGCTCCTAGATGTTTCCCCAGCACGCGAAGGCTTTGAATTTGGATTTAGCGATATTTGTCTAGAAAGAGCAGAAATTACTGACTCAGCAGACTCATATCGATTCTCTGGTTGATATGACAACATCCGATCTAAAATGTCTGCAAACTTGTCGTTTACATTAACGTATTCTCTCCAAATCCACCTATTTTGATTCCAAAGCTCATTTACATTTCTACCTGTGAGCAAACAAATACAGGTTGCAGCTAAAGAATATAAATCTGAGGAAAAAAATATTCCTTTACCAGCAAGTTGTTCTGGTGGTGCAAATATCGGAGTTCCCATTGCCATTGATTGCTCAACAGGTATTTTTGGCTCTAATTTCCGCTTCACCGCAGCACCAAAATCTATCAAATAAAGCGTTCCATTTTCGTGACGAATGATATTAGAAAGCTTGATATCCCTATGAATAACTTGCCTTTTTTCATGTATGTACTTAAGTACGTTCAGGAGTTGCCCTAAATCATGCACAACTTCAGCTTCTGAAAACCGACCTTTATTGTTAAGTTCCTTATCCAAAGTTTCACCTTGGACATATTCTTGTACTAAATAAAATAATTCTTTGCGGAATTCTTCTTGCGAATCGAAAGGTGCTGGCAATTCAAAGTAATCATACAGTTGAGGAATTTGTTCATGCTTAATATCTCTCAAGGCTTTTGCCTCTTCCTCAAAAGACTTTTTTATCAATTCAAGCTCTGACTGTGAAAAAGGATTTCTAGAAGTATTTCTCGGCTGCAACTGCTTCACAATACACTGCTGCTCAAGGTGAGCATCCCATGTGCGAAATGTCTTGCCAAATCCTCCCCAGCCTATTTGCTCTAAGGGTAGGTAGCGAGTCTTCAAAATTAAAGTCATTCCACAGCTACTACAGTATCTCTGCTGGTGGTTCCTAAGATTGCGGAACTCATCAGGGACTTCGTTTTTCGGATACCGACAGTTAGGGTTAGTGCAGTAAATTTTCATTTCAACTGAGTATGATTTCAGTATAATAAGGCATTTATTCTAGCCTGTGAAATGGCAAATAATAAAAAAATTAGGCTTTGTATATCTTTATTTATAAGTCTAAATCTACACCCGCTATGAATCCGAAATTACAGACGAACACCTGCGTCCAAACTATCGCTTCATCAACCTTTGGGAGGTCAAGGTTGATATAGCTCTTAATCAAAGCTAACTTTCTTTCAAGTCTTCACGCTCCCATCCCAGAATACTGTTTTAATCCCCGACGCCATAGCAAGCGATTCACACCCAAAAATATCAAAAACCAACCAATCATTGCCAAAAATCCCCGCGTTACATCTACAGGTAGTCCGACTAAAAGACTCGCTGGGAAATTAATCAAATAAGGGAAAGGTGTTAAAAGCACGATTGCTCTCACAGGTTCCGGAAAAACTTCTAAAGGGGCAATTATTCCCGATAAAAATAAATAAAATAAATACCAAAAATTCTCCAACGCGCTAGCTCGTTCTGTCCAAAAAGCGAACATCGCTAAAGTGTATTGAATGACAAACCGCAAAGCAAAAGCTAGCATTACCGACACTGCAAACAACACCAAATTGCTAAAATTAGGCAACCAAAAAGTCTGAGGATAAAGTACAAAAAACAATATCACCAAGAATAAAGCAAAGGGCATCCGCGCAACTCTTTCCGAAAGATGAGAGCTAATGTGATGCCATACTGGATCAAGCGGTTGTAGCAATCTTGGCGAAAGTTTGCCTTCCACAACTTCTTTTTCAAATTCCCAAATTACCCAGACAACTGTAAATTGCCTAACTAAAAAAACCGCCAGAAAGTAACGAGCAAAATCCACAGGTGTCAAACCGAAGTTTCCATTTTGCGCTGCTTGTATCCAAACACCCATCAAAATAATCGGCAAAGAGCCGGCAAGAACCCATAAAATTAATTCAGCCCGATATTCAACCATGTAGGCGTAATATACAGAAAGCAAAGTTAGGGCTTTTTTAATAATTTTCTTCATTTTAGTTTTAAGGGCAGTAGTAAGGTGTGAGGCTTTTAATTTTATCGTTGAGGCTCCAGAGGGAGAGGGGGAGAAAGTTTGAGGCTTTAAAGTGAAATTTTAAGCATTGCAAATTGTAAGCGTAAGAGTTTAGCACTTTTATTATTGAACACCCAATCTGTTAGATATTTGCAGGCGATCGCTTGCAAATATCTAACGCTCACAGTCTAACTGGCGTTCCAAAGGGCATGATTCTATTTACTATCTCTATTACCCTAACTTTTTGACACTTACAACTAACAAAGGGTGGAAATTACATCTTGATATTTTCACAGGTGTAATTGCGGAATGAGAAAAATCAATTTTGTAGTAAAATACAGACTATCAGTCGCGCTAGTCGTAGCGCATCAGCCGTGAAATACCAAATTTGGACAAAATACATCAGCGTTATCGCAATTGTTGCCTTGGTATTACCTGTTGGCTTCTCTCTCAAGCTGCCAGCAGATGTTCCCACGATCCTGCTGATGCAAGCTCAATCTAGCCGTAGCAACTATACCAAGTATATGGTATTGGGCTATGACGCTACAAAGCAAAGAAATTACTCAGCTGCTTTAAATTATTTCCAACAGGCATTACAGGCAAGACCTAGGGATACATATGCGACGATCGCTATTCGTAATATTCAAAGTTATATACAACGCGATCGCCTTTCGGGTAGCAAAAGAAGACGCAATATTCTATACATACCTGCTAACTTTGACTTTGGGCAACCCGGACGATTGATCCCCGCAGGAACCCGGACACAAAAGCTACCCGGCAACGAAACCGTGATCGGTAGTAATGTAACCGAGCAGTCTGGTAGTGCAGTAAATGGTAGTAGCGCAACCCAGCAGTCTAATCCTGCGGTAGATAGGGAGAATCAAAGGAATAGAAATATACAATTTAATGCTCCGGACTCGCTAGGTATACCAGTTAGACGGGTATCAGCAGGAACTAGGGGAGGAGGTTCATGCACATCCAGCAATCAACCAATTATTGCTCTTGCACCCTTAGAAGATCCTCAAATAACAACTTTCTCGTATCCGACGTTATTTTTCTACCTTCCGCAAACTAATGCCCAAGCACTAGAACTAGTTTTACAAGATGAAAATCAGGAGGTAATTAGTAAAGCAACTTTTAAAACTCCAGCGAAATCAGGAATTGTCAGCGTAAGACCTGCTAATTCAACTCCAGAACTCAAGGTTGGCAAAACGTATCGTTGGTTTTTCTCAGTGCTGTGCGATCGCCAAGAACGCAGCCGAGACTTAGTCGTGCAAGGCTCAATTGTGCGACTAGCACCCGATGAAAAATTGCAAAGAGATTTAATAAAAGCAGATATGCGAGAGCGTGTTAATATCTATGCATTGTCTGGCTCTTTTACCGATGCCTTGACAAATCTGGCACAGTTAAGACGTCAACGTCCTAATGATGCGGATTTAAAGACTGACTGGCAAGACTTGCTGGGATCAGTAAATTTGGAGGGAATTATAGATGCACCACTAATAGAATGTTGCAAAAGCCAGTAATTTCCGAAATTGTTTCACAGAAGTTGTACTATATATGTGAGTTCTTGCTTTCATTTTTTGAAAGCTTTTACGAGAGTGGTGTGCGATCGCCAAGAACGCAGCCGAGACTTAGTTGTGCAAGGCTCAATTCTTTGTCTTGCACCTGACGAAAAATTGCAGAGGCAATTAGCAACAATAGATATGCGGGAGCGTGCTAATATCTATGCATTGTCTGGCTCTTTCACCGATACCTTGACAAATCTGGCACAGTTAAGACATCAACGTCTTAATGATGCGGATTTAAAGACTGACTGGCAAGACTTGCTGCGATCAGTAAATTTGGAGGAAATTATAGATGCACCACTAATAGAATGTTGCAAAAGCCAGTAATTTCCGAAATTGTTTCACAGAAGTTGTACTATTATTTCAGTCTTTGCTTTCATTTTTTGAAAGCTCCTGAATAATAGGTTATTCTACTTAGTCTGCATAAAAGACGGGCAAAACGCTCATCTTTGGTACATTATCATGACTGTTTTTCATATCTTGCTATAGAGAACCTAAAACAGATGATTAGTCAAGTTGAAGAAAAAAAAATGCATCTCGTCAGGTGGCTATTAGCAGTTGGCTGGCTGACGTTAATATTTTCTCTATTTTACGATCCAATTTCTACATCGTTCACAGACCCTAGTAATATCGTTAGTCCTTTTCATCTCCATCCAGAGAAATACCTCGATCCAATAAGTTGCGTCAAAGTTCAGGGTGTGTGTCTACCAGAACAACCATATGGTATGGGTGGACGCATATTTTGGGCAATGGTTCTGCCGATAGGAATCATGATCTTGCTGGTGTTAGGTCACGAATGTTGGCGACGGATTTGTCCATTGTATTTCTTCTCGCAAATTCCCCGTGCCTTAGGAATTCAACGCAAGCGCAAAGTCCTTAACCCAGACACAGCTAACATTCGCTACGAGCTGGCAGGTATAGAAAAAGAGTCCTGGCTGGGACGCAATTATCTATATCTGCAATTAGGTTTGTTTTACCTGGGTTTGAACATTCGCATCCTTTTTGTGAATGGCGATCGCACGGCAATGGCGATTTTTCTACTATTTACCATCGCCTCAGCCATTGGTATAGGCTTTCTGTATAAAGGAAGAAGCTGGTGTCAGTATTTTTGCCCAATGGCACCTGTACAAATGTTTTATACAGGTCCACGGGGCTTATTAGGAACTGATGCTCACGACAAACCACCCCAAAGCATCACCCAGTCAACTTGTCGGACTGTTGATAGTTCAGGTCAAGAAAAAAGTGCTTGTGTAAGTTGTCAATCTCCTTGTATGGACATTGACGCCGAGCGTTCATACTGGGAGGGAATTACCAAACCAGACCAAAAGATACTTTTTTATAGTTACTTTGGTCTGATGTTCGGATTTTATTGGTTCTACTTTCTCTACGCGGGCAACTGGGACTACTATTATTCTGGTGCATGGACTCATGAAGAAACGCAATTACGCACACTCTTCAATCCAGGATTTTACTTCTTTAATCAAGCAATTCCCATCCCCAAGTTAATCGCAGCACCTTTGACTTTGGCGGTTTTTGCGATCGCTAGCTATTTCATCAGCGTGTTTCTAGAAAATGCCTACAGAGCTTATCTGCATTCTAAAAACAAATATTTAAATGAAGAACAAGTACTGCATGTCAGTTTTGTCGTGTGTGTATTTGTCTCCTTCAACGTCTTCTTTATGTTTGGCGGTCGCCCGAATATCAGCTTACTGCCAAATTGGGCTATCCTTGCATTGAATGGTATTATCGTCGTAGTCAGCAGCTTATGGCTGTATCGCAGCCTGAATCGCAGCCGAGAGCGTTATTCTCGCGAAAGTCTGGCAAGTAATTTGCGTCGTCAACTCAACAAGCTAGCAGTAGATTGGTCAAAGCTACTTGAAGGACGTTCCCTCCAAGATTTAATTCCTGATGAAGTGTACGTTCTCGCCAAAGTACTACCTGGTTTTAAGCGTGCAGACCGAGTGCAAGTTTATAAAGGAGTTTTGCGCGAAGCTTTAGAAGAAGGAAAAGTCAGTTCCGCAGAGAGTTTAGAAGTTCTCAAAGATATGCGGAAAGAACTGAACGTAACTGATGAAGAACATTACGCTGTCTTAGCAGAACTGGGAGTTGAAGATTACACCCTTTTAGAACCCCAAAAGCAACGTGGTCGAGAAACCCAATTGCGGATAGAAAGCTATCGACGTGCATCAGAATTGCTAATTCAGCAACTGCTGGAAAGCGGTACACCTTTACAAGAAGCGATCGAGCGCAGGCAAAAGCAAATCATCGCATTGAGACAAGAATATGCCATTACAGCAGACGAACACGAACAAGTGTTCGCGGAAATGTTTCATCAAGACGGTCCACTTCTCCAGAAAGCTGAAGTTTTATTAGCTCAACTGCAAGATTTAGCCGTCTATGGTCAAATGCTGTATAACTCAGTGCCTAACCCGAATGCACCTGTTTATGTCTTGCTGCGACAAGCCGTACAAGAAAAGAAAAAACTCATTACCACTCAGTTATTTCGCATTTTAGAACTGCTCGGAGACTCACCGCAAGCGTTTAATATTGGTCGCTCAATCGGTGTATTGGCAGCAAATGTCATGGGAGAAATTCTGCAATCTCAAGATGAGCAGTCAAGATGGCAAAAGCGTTTGAGTTCAAGAATAATCTCTTCATTACGACAAGAGGATCAGCTAACTCAGCCTGTACCAATATCAACACAACTTGGTGTCACCAGCAATTACTCTGAGCAACAAACACAATCCTACTCTTTTAATTCTGCTCCTACTTACTTAGGTGGTAAGCGCCCAGAGAGTAAAGAGCCAATCAATGATGTCTTGCTTGCACTCTTACTAGATGTAGATCCTTTAGTACAAGCTGCCTGTCTTTACGCTCTGCATCAGTCTAGTCCTTCTGTTGCCTTTCAACAAGCTCACCTATTGCTGGATGGGAAACAAAATAAAGATTCGCTCGTGCAAGAAACAGCACAAGTAATTCTCGGTCAAGGTCACCAAGCAAATGGGTCTGGTACTGTACCAACTTTAGTTGCTCAAGTCAGAGTAATGGGACGTACAGAAAAACGGATGTTCCAGCAGCCAACAATTCAAGTTGGGCGAGGACACGAAAACGATATCATTATTTCTGATAACCGTGTTTCGCGACAGCACGCTATATTCTATCTCGATGATAAAGGAGTTAGCGTTAAAGATTTAGGAAGCAGCAACGGTCTACGCATTGGCAAAGAACAGATTCATGACCAGCGAAAACAACTGAAATCTGGAGATTTCGTTCGTTTTAGTAGTGGAGATGATTTAGTTATCCACGTTCAGTGGGAAATGCGACCCTTGCAGGGAAATACAATCACCGAATCTGTAGGAACCTTAGAAAAGCTGTTATGGCTTTATGACAGCAGCTTCTTCCAAGATATCAAGCCAAATGCTTTGATTGAACTGGCACGTAATAGCGAAGTACGGATTTATCATCCTCAACAAGAAATCTGCAAAGAGGGAAGACCTGCGCTTGAACTGATAGTTTTAATTGATGGTGAGGCAAAAGTACTTCCCAGCAATACAGGCAAAGATATAACTATCTCGTCAGGGCAAACTATTGGTGAACTAGAAGTGTTGACCCATAGCCAATATGCAGCAACAGTAGTTGCAGGTGAAGCCAGAATTCGGACTTTAGCTATCAAAGCAAAAGATTTTGAGGCAGTACTTTCACAAGATCCATTACTGGCAAAGAATGTCTTAAAAATGGTCAGTGTTCGCCTTCAGCATAGTTTAGGGCAGATAGCTGCCGTTACTAAAGTTTAATTATATTTGTGGTTGCGTTCAACAACGCAACCACAAATAAAACCACTATCATACAGTGGGCACTATTAATGTAAAAATTAATTTTTCCTAAGGTAATTTTACTCATCGTGTTGATACACAGGGAAAGTCTTGAGAGTAGACAAAATATGTAGCCCTGCTATCTTTACTATTAACTCTCAATTCAGATAAACTCTCAATGGGATCTCATATTATTTGTTTGTGTTTGTTTTCCGTAATTGACCCTACTTAGATGGTAGGTAGTTATTAGCATCGTTAGTGAAATAAGTCTAGAAAGCAGTAAAAGTTGTAATAGAAATTTGCGATCGGGATTGTTGCACAATTTAACTAAGATTCTTGAAGGAAATGGGCATGATTAAAATTAAAGTAATAGATCCAAAGAAGCCAGAACAACTGCAAGAAGTACACTTAAACCTAGAAACAAAACCGAATCAGGAGTGTTATATTGGGCGGTTATTGAACTGTGATTTAGTTTTAGATGGCAACGAAGTCAGCCGGATGCATGGGAAACTTTCCCAAAAAGATAATAATTATTATTATGCCGACCTTGCCAGCAGCTGTGGTTCCCGGCTAAATGGCGACAGCACCCAAGTCAATCATGATTATCAACTCAAAAGTGGCGACTCAATTCAAGTCGGTAGATATTTCTTGATGGTTGTACAAACTAGTTCAATCCAAGAAAATAGTTTAAACGAAGACACGATAGTAGAAATACCACAGGCAAAAAAAACAAGCCGCGAACCAGACAATCAAGAAATAATTAAAGAAGTTGCTTCGTTGCAAAAAGTTGAGACCAAACCAGTAGAATCACCTTTACCCGCTCCTGCTGTTGTTCCTCCTCAAGAATATATGCCAGTGGCGATGGTAGAACCAGCCGACCTCCAACGCTGGACTAAAGGAGACTTAACAGTCCGCTGCATCAGTGTTATCGATGAAACACATGATGTGAAAACCTTTCGCTTTGTGGCAGATCCTCCGGTGTTATTCACTTACAAACCGGGTCAGTTTGTCACCCTCGATTTGGAAATCAATGGCGAAGAGATATCACGTTCCTATTCTATTTCATCAACTCCCTCACGTCCCCACACCTTAGAAATCACCATCAAACGTGTCCCCGCTCCTGGTGGTTGTGAACCAAATACGCCAAAAGGTTTAGTTTCTAACTGGTTGCACGACAACATTACACCAGGCAGTATTATTAAGCTGAATGGACCTTTGGGTAAATTTACTTGCTTCGCTAATCCCTCACAAAAACTGTTGTTAATCTCTGCGGGTAGTGGGATCACACCGATGATGTCGATGTCCCGGTGGTTATGTGATACCGCTGCTAATTGCGATATTACCTTTTTCCACTGTGCTCGCAGCCCCCGTGATATCATTTATCGGCATGAACTAGAGATGATGTCTGCACGGTATCCGAATTTTCATCTAGCAGTCTCTACAACTCGCACTGAACCTGGTCATAGTTGGCTAAGTTTAACCGGCAGACTTGATCCAGCTATGTTGCAAGTTGTTGCACCAGATTATCGAAGTCGCACCGTTTATGTATGCGGACCAGATACCTTCATGGAAAGCACCAAAAAAATGCTCGAAAGTATCAGCTTCCCCATGCAAAACTACTATGAAGAAAGCTTTGGACCTCCAAAGAAAAAACCCAAATCTGTTGAGCCGAAACAACAAACTCCTGCTAGCAAGACAGCTGAAAATCTCACCTCTGCTGTTGGCTTCATAGATATGATGAGGAATTGGTCTACACAAACTGTTCCAGAATCAAATGGTGGTAATCATCCTGCCGCTGCCGTAACTATATCAATCGCTACACCAACTCCCACCTTACCCAAGTCAACCTCGTCCAGCAAAACTAGTGTAGTTTTCTCTAAGTCAGGCAAAGAAGTCGATTCTGATGGCGAAGAAGCCATCCTGGATTTGGCTGACCAGGAAGGCGTGAAAATTCGCAGTAGTTGCCGTGCTGGAGTTTGTGGTAGCTGCAAGAAACGCAAGCTAGAAGGAGAAGTCAGATTAGAAGGTGAACCCGGAGGTTTGGAAGAAAGCGAACTTCAAGAAGGCTACATTCTCACTTGCATTTCTTACCCCATTGGCAAAGTTGTAATTGATGCGTAGATTTTGAGGGGAATGGGTAATTTCATGAGGGGTAAAGGGTAAAGGAATAAAAATTTTTCCCTTTCCTCATGGCGCATTGGCCATGAGGTGCCCGGTTACCCAACGGGAGAGTCAGTTTGGGGGGACGGTTAAGGCATCCGCCAACTGACTCACCGGAAAACCAAGAGCGTTACTTCGCTCTTGACGCAAACCGTGTGTGGGAGCGCGCTGCCTCCTTGATAGCACGGATGCATCAATTCCTAATGCCCAATTAGTTTTGATAACAATCTATGAAATTGATCTACCACGTAGCTTTAATATTGCTACTATTAATATCAGCTTGTAGTTCCTCTGCACAAAATGTCACTAAAAACGTGCAAGCCAAAGCTGCGATCGCTGGTCCTGGGATCACAGGAACCCTGAAAGCAACGGAGACGGCAAATGGTCTTGTCTGGGTTGCTGTTGAACTTCAAGGCGATCCTAAAGTTATAACGCCTGGACTTCATGCCATTCACATACACGAAAAAGGTGTCTGTGAAGCTCAAGCAGAAAAGCCTTTTAGCTCTGCGGGTGGACATTTTGACCCAGGTCCATTCGGTTCATCAACTCCTGTAGAAAAAAATCATCCTTATCATTTGGGAGATTTACAAAACATCAAAATTAGTGTTGTAGGTAAGGGTAGAATGGAAACTTTTTCTAACAGTTTCACTCTCTCTAATAGCCCAACAAGCTTATTTGATAGTGATGGTAGTGCCGTGATTGTGCATAAGTTGGTCGATCAGAAGAAAGCTGGGGGTACGGCAGATGAAGCCGGCGGTGGTCGGCAAGCCTGCGGCATAATTCAATTACTCAAGTCTTAGAAAAAAACTTTTTTACAAGCAAGGGTTTATGAACTGCTATAAATTTTTGGTGGGAGCAATTGTCGTAATTGTCTCTGGTATTTTTCTTGTTATCAATAGCGATAAATCTCGGTCAGAAGTTCGACCTGATGGAAATGTTGCTATTAAGGTCAGCGGCGGTTTATTGTTGATGTTTGGCATCTTAGTTTTGATTGGCAGTTTCATCGGCTTGTCATCTGGCTGTCAACCACAAAGCATACTGTAATTTACTTTATGCCTAACTCGCAATATTAATTGGGATTTAGGCAATGCTATCTCCTCTACACTGTATTATCATGGAAAAACTTATATGTATGTAATAAACTATACGTATGTAAGCGTAAAATTATCTAAAATTATAGGAGCAGAATATGGCAGGTCAAGATTGGCTGTTAAGTGAAGACGGACAATGTGAAATCAGTCCTTCCATTGGTCGTTATCAACTTCCAGCTAAATACTACCGTTTGTATCATTTTCTAAATGATTTAGAAGGTATTCTTGATACTGAAAAAGACGATCGCCGCCGTTTGCAGTTGATCTGTCCTCTTGTGCGACAATTACTTATGAGTTCTTCTTGGCTACAGAGTGCTGTTCGCAAACCAGACCCGAATACAGGTTGGTCAGTTTTCAAGCTCTACGATGAACCCTTTTTTCCCTGGACTGTGCAAACAGCCGCATGGCTACCCGGAAAAACTTCGGAAATTCACAACCATGCTACTTGGGGAGTTGTTGCGGTCATTTATGGACAAGAAAAAAATATTTTTTGGAAGCGATCGCTCAATTCTGATGTAGAAAATGCCGTGGAAAGAGTAGGCGATCGCATCTTATCTCCTGGTGATATTATCACCTTTGTACCAAACGCAATTCACTGCATTGAAACTGTAGGCAATGAGCCAACCATTACATTTAATCTGTATCGTGAAACTAGTCATCAAGTTATCTATTTCAATGCCATTGATTCTAGTAATAATCGAGAATAGTTAGCTTAATTAATAATTAATTTTCAGTATTCTTTAATACACTGTGACTTAATATCATGTCCGGCAAATCATACATATTGTAAAGACCTTCCACCAAAACGTCTCTACGGCGGCTGCCATGTTTATATTAATGTTAATAAGGGCGGAAAGGTATTATATTTAAAAAATAGAATAAAATTATAAATTTATATTATCTATTTTTAATTGCTTATGCTTACCAACTTGAGAAATCTGCTGACACAGCCTGTATTTGTTATTAGTTTAATTACAGGTATGTTGGTGGTTGGAGTTCAACGGTTGGGAGTGTTAGAGCCTGTAGAACTGAAAGCTTTTGACCAGATGACGCAAAGGCGTACTCCTCTAGGACCAGACCCGCGCCTATTGATTGTAGGATTTAGCGGAGACGATATTCAAAAATTAAACCAAGGATCGCCGAATGGGGAAACTTTAGACACAGTATTGAGCAAACTAGAGCGCTATCAACCAAAAGTTATCGGTTTAGACTTGTTTCGCGACCGACCAGTTGAGCCAGGTCATCAGAAGCTTTTAACACAGTTAAAAAATAGTTCACGGATTGTGACTATCTGTACAGTGGGTGCAGGAAATGTTGAATCTGTACCACCACCGATGGGTGTAGAACCTGAGAACGCAGGATTCGCTGATATCCCACAAGACAAAGATGGGTTGATTCGGCGAAATTTGCTAGTGGTTACACCCAATGCCAAGTCAAATTGTAAAACTCCAGCTTCCTTTGGATTTCAACTGGCGCTTCAATATTTAAATATTGAACCAAAATTCACTGCTCAGGGAATGCAACTGCGGAAAACGTTGTTTAAACGCTTAGAAGCTGACTCCGGTGGTTATCAACACATAGATGCCAATGGCTATCAAATACTGCTAAACTACCGATCGCAGAATAACGTTGCTCAAGAAGTTAGTTTTTCAGATGTGCTAGGCGATCGCATCCAGCCTAGTTGGGTAAGAAATCGTATTATCTTGATTGGCTCGACTGCACCAAGTTCCCAAGACATTCGTAATACACCTTATAGTGATGGCAAGCTGGATAACTCTGGTCAAATGCCTGGAGTGACAATTCATGCACACATGGTAAGTCAGATTCTCGATGCAACTTCAGGAGTGCGACCTCTATTTTGGTTTTTACCTGAATGGGGTGAAATTCTTTGGATATGGGGATGGACTTTCGCCGGTGGTGTACTCGGATGGCGTATTCAGCATCCACTCCGCTTACTACTGTTCAGCGCTGGTGCTTTAGTAATACTATTATTTAGCGGTTTTGTTCTTTTTACTTATGCAGGGTGGATACCTTTAGCATCCCCAGCGTCAGGCTTTATTGTAGCAACAGTGGGCGTTCTGGGTTATACCTCATTTAAAAATAACCAAGAAAGAGAAAAAATAGCACTTCAGATTAAAGAGCAAAATGAAAACATCTCGCTATTGCAAGCACTTTTAAGAGAAGGAGGAAACTCCACAACGCAGATACCGACGGGGTTTTATGATGGCTCACAACCACAAAAACTATTGAACAAGCGTTATAAAGTCACTGACATGCTTGGTTCTGGGGGATTTAGTTATACTTATTTAGCTGAAGATACTCATCGACCGGGCAACCCTATGTGTGTAGTTAAGCACTTGCAACCTGCTCGCACCGATGAAGTGTTTTTAGATATTGCTAGACGTCTATTTAAAACTGAATCAGAAATTTTGGATCTTTTGGGTCATCACGATCAGATCCCCCAATTAATGGCTTATTTTGAAGAAAATCAGCAATTCTATTTAGTGCAAGAGTATATTAGAGGACAAACTCTCCAAGAAGAATTGCCCTCTGGTCAGTCGATTTCCGAAGCTGAAGTTGTAAGTTGCCTTAAAGACCTTTTGCGGGTACTGAAGTTTGTTCATAGTCGTGGTGTCATCCATCGAGACATCAAACCTAGCAACTTAATCCGACGGCAAGAAGATAAAAGAATCGTTTTAATTGACTTTGGTGCTGTTAAACAAATTCAGCCTCAGATGCAAGCAGAAAACCCCACAGTAGCGGTGGGTACTGCGGGTTATGCACCTCCTGAGCAGTTTATGGGACATCCCAGATTAAACAGCGATATCTATGCTGCTGGAATGATTGGCATTCAAGCTTTAACTGGTACACCTGCCAAACATCTCGAACGAGAATCAACGACAGAACTTGCTTGGCGACATCTTGCAAAAGATACTTCTCAAGAGTTGGCTGATATTTTAGACAAAATGGTGGCTTTTGACTTTCAAAAGCGATATCAGTCGGTAGAGGAAGTTTTACAAAGTTTAGATAATTTGTAACTTCGTAGTTAGCGCTTCAGCGCTGAAGCGCCGACTACAAATAGAGTTTACAGCCAATTGCCTACCAAAACAAACGGTGCCCAGTAATATGGATGCTCATACAGAGGATTTTTCAACAGGCTAACTTGAGCGTTCCTAATCGCTTGTGCTTTAGTGATATTACCTTGTTTTAACTGAGTGTAAAACTCACGCATGAGGATAGAAGTTCCTTCATCGTCTACATTCCAAAGTGATGCTAATGTACTACGCGCTCCAGAGCGCACAGCAACTCCAGCAATTCCTAAGTCAGCTCGTGTGTCTCCTGTAGCTGTTGAGCAAGCACTGAGAACTAGTAACTCGATCGCACCCTGCTGGTTGGTTTCTCTGCTTTGGAGTATACCATTCAAATCTCTAACGTTGATGACTTGATTACTATAAGTCAAAATAAAGGTATCTTCTGCTTTGGAACTAAATTGACCATGAGTTGCTAAGTGAACTACAGGCACACTTAACGACTGCACAGCATCTTCAATGGCATTTTTGGTAAATTGCTTATTCAGCAGCACACGAGTGTCAGTAACTTTTTTAATGGCATCCAGTTCAAATTTCACGTTGGGCAACGCTGGAAAGTTTTTGCTGGCTTCGGTTAGTCCACCAGCAAGAATCCGCAGACCTGTACGTGCTATCGGTCTAGGATTTAGTAGTTCTAAACCTGGTGTGAGAGCAACGTTATATTTCTCAATTAGATATTGTTTACCGTCATATAACGCACCCATCGGAATATTTCCTAGTGGATCGTCTAAGACAAATACCAAGTTTTCGATTTTGTGCTCTGCTAATTCAGATGCGATTGGTGCAATTATCCAGTTATATACTTCTTGGGACTGTATTTTAAACTCATTACTAGAGCGAGTTTCTAATTTTTGCCGCAGTTGTTCGACAGTCTCTTTAACTTTATCCTTACGGAGCTTTCTTGTATGATGAATAAACGTCTGTTCTGCTTTTTGGTTGCCTTTCTGGTTAGATGAGGAGGAAGGTAGAGAAACGATTAGTTCCAAGCGATCGCGCAAAATCACTGGATAAATCACTGCTGCTGTCCGATCCACTTCGTCAATCTGGACCGGTTGAGCGTTAATACAAGCTAACCGGAAGTAGTTATCTAGTTCAGCTAACCGTAGCGACTCAATGACATTTCTCGCAGACTTAAGATTGTCTTGACTGGGTTCTTTGTCTTGAGATTCTAATAACAAGCTGACAAGTTCGCGAAAGACTGGCTCGACCCCCTGTCGAAAAGAAAATTGCACATCCGGATTGATCGCAACTAAATCACGACGTATAGACTTGAGGTTGTCAACAGCTTTAGTATATGCAGCGATCGCTCCAATGCGATCTCCTTTGGCATTCAATATTCGTCCTAACTGCCATTGCCAACGATAACCTATATCTGGTGCTTCAATATTTTCAGCTAGCGTCAAAGCTTGCTGAGTTTGTGTTTGAGCAATTGACCACTGCTGTGTTTCTTCGTATATCCCTCCCAAAGTACCTAAAGCATAAGCTTCAGCACGCTTGTCTTGTAAATTTTTCGCTTCATCTACAGCCGTTTTTGCCATCTGAGCAATCTCAACCCATTCGACAGTCTCGGATGCTTGAGCGCTTAAAATTGGCGCTTGCAAGCTTTTATCGTTGGATTTTTCCTCTGTATCCGGACTGATGCAAGTTAAATTTATTGCCCTTTGTGTTGCGATACTTTTTTGTTTGAGACAAGACAGAGTTTGAACTAGGTTAATTCTCGCATAAATTGTCTTGCGGCTGGGCGCTAAGTTAGCAAGCTGAGATTGAATTTGCCTCCAGGAAACTTGGGAAGGAATTGGTTTCCCTGTTTGTATCGATAAGCGCAGTTGATTCAGTTGTGCTTGTAGTCGCGTCATCGGTGAGACAGCAGTGGCAGCAGCTTTTTGGTAATGCTCCAATGCTTGAGTTGTATAATATTCCTTATTTTTCGTAGTGCTGGGTAGCCCTGGCGTTGTATTTTCTTCCTTATTTTCAGCAGTATTTCGCAGCGCTTGAGCAGTGTTGCCTAAATTTAGCTCAATTTGTGCCACCAGTTCTGGAGAGTTTAGTAAAGACGCTACTTGCAAACTTTGCTCTAAAGCCTGTAGCGAACCCAAGGGGCTGAATTGCATTGTCTTTGAATTTTTTTCTGCTAATCTTTGCGATATAGCCTGTCCAGTCGCAAGGTTACTTTTGTTGGTATCTGTGTTGTCATCTAAAGCTCCTGCGACTCGTAGAGCATTACCCAAACTCAATAAGCCATTTGCCTTAAGCACAGAGTCGGGTTGTTGTTGCAGCAGTTGATTTACCTGGTTTAGGGTAATCAAAGCACGTCGATATAATCCCAAGGTTTGCAATGCCTGAGCCTGGTTAATTTGACTACCAATTTTACCTGCATTATCCTTGGTTTTATTGTATAGAGCAGTTGCTTTTTCCCAACTGGTAAGAGCTTTGTTAGATTGCCCTTGAGCTAGTTGTATCTGACCTTGAGTATTAAATGCTTGGGCACGTACTGAGAAGTATTCTTGAGAATTTCTTTCATTTTTTGATAGTAGCAGCAAACTTTCGGCGATCGCTTTACTTGCTTGGGATAAATCACCTTGTTGCTGATACGCCAATGCCAGATAATTTAATGCTAAAGCTTGATTCAAAACATCGCCTTCGGTTTTAAAGCCTTGAGCTGCTTGTTGTAAAATCTGCACCGCTTGAGATAACTGTTCTGTTTGGTAGAATTTCAAGCCTTGCTGCAACAATTGTCTAGCATTACCAGGCTGCTGAATTTGCTTACTAATCTCTAAACTTGCAATCTGAGGAGACGCTACATCAGCCACTAAAGCAAGTGTGCTACTAACGACTGCTATTTGGGCAACGACGAGAATAATGGCTTTCGACATAAATTATATTAAACCCGAAATAAATATATTTTTTTTCCAAAAATTAACCGAGAAGATATGAACCTCCGACTAGCGCTTTGAGCGTAAGCGACAAATGCTCATAAACACTTTTTTTCTTCTGCCTTCTGCCTTCTGCCTTCTGACTTCTGACTTCTGGCTTCTGACTTCTGACTTCTGACTTCTGCCTTCTGCCTTCTGCCTTCTTTAAAATGGTTGCGTATAAACTACAGAAAAATACAAACCATCTTCCTGTAAAGAATTCCTACGTGAATCTACAGAAACTAAAGGAATACCCCAGTCAAAACGAGCATTGATTCTGTCGCTTTGCCACAATAACCCCAGCCCAGTTGAAGCGAGGCTATTAGGAACATCGGCAGCGCCTGTACTAGTACCACCCGAACCAGTGCCAAAATCAACAAATGGAGTAACTTGTAGCACACCTCCCAGTTCTGGAACGCGCAAAATTGGATATCTTAATTCGATAGAAGCTAAAAACGCTTTATCGACTAGCAGCAGGTCTTGGCGATAACCGCGCACGGTGCGTTGACCTCCCAAACCAAACTGCTCTAAAGGCACTAATGCTCTGTCTGATAATTGAGCATCGGCACGGACTAAGAGTAATGTATCTGGAGCTAAAAGTCTTACCCACTGTCCTTGTCCTCGCCAAGAGAAAAATTGACCATCGGGTGCATTTGGATTAATGGTAGCATCGAAGGCATCTATACCAAAACTAAATTGCGATCGCGCTGCCAATACTTGTCGGCTATTGCGTTTAGTCCAATCTTGAAAAAACCGTAATATTGATAAGCGCGTCTCTCCATCAATGGCTCCCGGTGAAGGAAATGGCAATCTTTCACCGGTGAGGCGGGTTCCTAAGAAACTAACATCACTTTCGCGACGAGATGCAGTTACTCCCAAAGCAAATTCTTCGTTGGGGGTTTGCACTATCGGTTGACGCAATGTGATGGAAAAGTCTTGTGATGTTCCCTGGATATTTAAAAAGTCGAACGGTTCTTCAATTACACGGCTATTTGTGTAATTGTAGCTAAATTGCAGCGTTCCATTATAAGCATTTATCGGCAGGGTGTAGCTTGCCTCAACATCGTTGCTACCATCAGTGTTGGCGTAAGCAACATTTAAATTATCTCCCAATCCCGACAAGTTAGCTTGATTGAGTTGAATTTGCCGCTGAAAGCTGCCAATACTGGGGGAACGATTATTGTCTAAGCTGATTTGCGCTGTGAATGTTTTTGTTTCACTGGCTCTGACAACTAATATACTATTACCAGCATTTGCCCCAGCCGCCAGTTCCGCAGAGATATTCTTAATCAGCGGATTGAGTTGAAGCAGTTGCAGTGCTCGTAAAAGTTTATTTACGTTCAGGGGTTTGCCAGTAGCTACGGCAAGACGACTGCGAACATAGTTAGGGTTAAGTCGCTTTAAACCGCTAACTTGGATGCTTTCCAAGCCACCTTCCACAACTTGAATGGTGATGGTACTTCCCCTACTTCTAAAGGTTTGGTTAGCGGGGATGAATGCGCCGGAGGTTATGTAACCTTTAGTACGATATAGTTGCGTAACTGCTTCCGATGCTTGTAGTAGTTGAGCAAAAGTAATCGGTTTGTTGATATAGTCTTTGGTAACTTCCGCTAATTCTTGAGGGCTGAATACACTATTACCAACTACATTAAAGCGATCGACTCTAATAGTTCCCAAAAACTCACTGGGAACTACTTCCGGAGTGGTAGGTGAAGGTGTTACAGGCGAAGGAAACAACTCTTCTGGTGGCGGGATTGGCGGAATTTTTTCTGGTACAATCGGCGGATTGTCTTGGTCTGGTCGCCGAAATATATCCGGTGCAACCGTGGGATTATTCTGGTTTCGTTGGCGGAATGTATCTGGTGGTAGTTGTGGTGGTGGTGCGTTTTGGGCAGATTCAATTGGCTGGAGAAGTTGAGCCGTATTTACCAATGGTCGTGGTAACGGCACAGAAATTGTATCTAAGTTTAAAATCTCCCCAGGTTGAATCTGAGTACTTTGGGCAGATGGTGTGGTATTATCTGCCGTGGTTTGTGCCAAGGCACTGTTTGCAGAAGATAACGCTTTTACCTCCACCAAAATCATCAAAAATCCCAATTGAATACATACCTGTTTCCAACCCTGAGTCATTGAGAGTCACCTCTCTTTAAAAGTAGTTCTGTAATTTCACGTATTGGTATCACTTTCTGCGGATTTGTACTGGCAATCTCCAAATTGACTTTCACAGTATATTCCCTTATAAAAGAAATTTTTGTTAAATATTCTAAAAAATCATTCTTTTGGGGGGCGATCGCCTGTTATGAAATATGTAGCTTGCTTGTTTTCGCATGTATCATTCTTTCAGACATTTGAGATAAAGATTTCCTTAAGTTAAGCAAGCGAGTTTTTCAACTTTTCAATTTGAACTTGACAAATTACCCGCACAGGTAGCAACGCCGAAATCCTGAGGAGCAGTATTAGGTGCATGGGAAATCAGCGTAACTTCGCCTTTGTTGTCAAATATCCAACCAGTAGCAGGTACTATCGCAACTGGTTCAGGCGCAACAGGCTTGCCAGCCATAGTCTTGAAGTCTTGCCTTTGTGTCGTCATTGCCAAGACGCGAGTATCAGACCACACCACATCACTGCTGAGAAAATCGTCAGGGCTAGGAGGTAAACCACCGCGTCCGGTAATCGTAAATTCGCTGCCTTCTTTACCAATAAAGGCATTACAGTTAGATGCAGCTAGCCCTGGTGAATTGATTACAACTGTTGGTAAAGCTATTAATCCCCGACTGGGGTCTATATCTGGGGTATTAATATTTACCTGACCATTCAAGTTAGGATTATCTTGGGAAATCGCAGTGATATCATTTGTTTGCAGGCGATTTGGGTCTAACTGAGTGCGATCGCGCAGCGTCCCTGAAAGGGAATCGCTTGTTCCCAACTGCCGCGAAAGTTCATCTCTGCTCAGAGGTTCTAAAAAAAAGATATCAGTAGCATTGATATTAACTTTCCCTCCTTGACCACTGAAAGCATTAGCTGTAATATCGCTGTTTTCTTGGGGAGCAGAAATTACAAATGTTGCATTAATGGTGATATTGCCACCATTGCCACCTTGTTGGGTAGTTCCCGCAGTTGCAGAAATTCCACTGTTACGCCGTAATAGTAAAAAATCTTCAACTTGTAGCGTAATATCTCCACCTTGACCTGAAAATGTTTCCGCAGAAATATTGCCTTGATTATTGAGACTGATACTTTTGGCATTTACTTCTAAATTGCCTGCACCTTGGGCATTTGGGGCAGTGCTTCTACTACTGACTGCAACTATCGCACCATCTGCAACATTCAAATTACTAGTTGCGATCGCCAGATTTCCTCCTCTTCCCGTAGCCGAGGCTGGAGGAGGAGAGCCATCTCTAAGTATATCTGCTGGGTTGCCAACTCCAGCAACTAATCTACTACGAAGCTGACCATTTGCGGAAGTGCCACTTACTTCAACTGAATCCGAGGCTTTGACGCTGACAATACCTCCGTTACCTCTACCAAAAGTAGAAGCTGATGCTTCTGCCCCATCCCTAATAATCAACCGTCTGGTATTAATGGTTAAGTTTCCGGCATTTCCCGCACCGCGAGTCTGAACAGACAATCCACTAGAACGCAGTCCACCAGGGGAGATACCAGTACCAATCAGTTCCACAGATTCAGAAGCGTTTACATTGATATTTCCACCTGAACCGGTGCGTGAAGTACTTGCGGAAACTCTTGCACCATTCCGGACAATTAATTGTCTAGTATTGATTGTCAATTCTCCCGGAATTTGTCCGGCTTCTCGATTGTCAGTAGACAATGAGCTAGGAAACCGACGATTATCTTGGGGATTATCTGCTGTTGAGCCACTTACTTCCACTAAATCTGAAGCAGTTACTCTTAAGGTTCCTCCAGGTGCAGTGTTTAATGTACTCGATTCAATCTGGGAACCACCTTGTAACGTCACCCGTCTACCCCGCAATTGAATATCACCACCACCTTCTCCGCTAGCATCTACTGCTGCCGCACGGGATAGTTGGATGTCTCCGTAGGTGCTGACATTCTCATAGTTCAAAGAAAAACCTTTAGTAGTAGAAGTTAGATTCACTAAACCGGGTGCAGCGACACTACCAATTTCAATTCGTCCCCCAGCTGTCTTTAGCGTTCCACCCTCTAAAACTACATCACCACCTACCAAGGCTAAAGTTTGATCGGGCTCCACTCGTAGAGCATTCTGCGTATCAATTATAGGATCTTCCATCCTCCTCAATCCTTGACCATTACCTTGAACTAGAATTCTTTGTGGGTTTTCTCCAAATTGCAAGCCAATGGGAACACTGACTGTTAACAAGGGTGTATTTTCAGGTTTTGTTGCACTGAATTTCGTGCCATCAGCAAAGTTTAAGCTACTTGCCGTACTTGCAACAAAGGAACCACCGAGATTCAATCTGGCATTGGGTCCGAAAACAATTCCGTTAGGATTGAGCAAAAATAGATTAGCCGTACCCTTTGCCCGTAAAATACCGTCAATATTGGATGCAGACGAACCAGTTACCCGACTGATGATGTTTTGTATCGTTTGTGCATTGTTGAAAAAAGCCGAACCGTTGGTGGGGATAGAAAATTGACTGAAGCTGTGGAATAGATTTCCACCTGCTTGAGTTCCACCTGTAATTGTGAAGTTGTTGCCACTAGAAGAAACCGCAGAATTGATGGGTAAAGTGGTGTCTGGTAATACTTGAGCATAGACGCAATTTTTCACAGTGGAGGCGATCGCACCTTGGACTCCCAAAACCACTAGCAACCCCAACTGCCAGCAACCGTATCTCCAGTTTCCAGCCATAGAGTCTCAGTCCTACTATCTGTAATTTAACTTCCTAATGTATTAAGGGATAGAGCCGCTTAAAACCGAATATCTGAGCGGTAAACCCATCATTACGAATTAATCTCGCCTATTTACTTAATATTCACAGTATATTTCCAGAAACTTTTATTTTTTGTTAAAAATGATGAAATACTAAAATTTAGCGTCTTAGGCAGGTGTCAGAAGAAGACCCAAAACCCTCAGAATTGTTACCTGCATTAGAAATCAGCGTTACTTCGCCTTTCCCGTTGAATACCCAACCAGTAGCAGGTATGATGGCAATGCGCTCTGTTGTTTTGGGCGGAACTTTTGCAGTAGTTGAGGCTCTATGGCTGGCAGGGTCTAATGTCAACTTCGATACACTAGTACAGCACGGCGTAAGTAAAATATCCATAGTATGAGATACTAAGCACAAGCATTAAATAGCACTAAAAGCAGAAAGAAGGAATGAAGAGGTGGCACAATTAGCTCCAAAATCCTTAAGCCTAAGTGAGTGCGAGCGCTTAGAACTAGAAAAGTTGCTTAATCGCCATAGCACACCGCAACAAATTGCACTTCGAGCAAAAATTATCTTGCTGGCAGAGGAAGGAAAAAATAACCGTGAGATTGGACGGGAATTGAACATCAGCAGGGTGATGGCTCGGAGATGGCGAGATCGATGGTTGGAGTTAAGCGATCGCTCATTGCCAGTTGTTGAAAGATTACAAGACGAGGAGCGCAGTGGAACACCGACAAAATTTAGTAAGCTAATCGGCATTTAAGCTGCAATATAGCTGACATTACCTTTGTTTTGGATTTTCCGATGCCACTTAATCACTAACTCGCCTTGATTCAACAGCTTATCTAGCAGTGATTTTAATTCATCTACTGATTTAAATAAGCGATGAGCAATATATTCTTTACATGAGTGCCAGACTAACTCGATAATATTGTAATCAGGGCTGTAAGCAGGCAAGAACTCTAAAACAAAGTTGGGAAATTCTTCAGATATTTTAGCTATAATATCTTTGCGTTTGTGAAAACTAGGCTGTAATATATTAGGCGGTTTAAGTAGTGCGATCGCCTTTTCGTAAAAACAAAGTTGGGAAATTCTTCAGATATTTTAGCTATAATATCTTTGCGTTTGTGAAAACTAGGCTGTAATATATTAGGCGGTTTAAGTAGTGCGATCGCCTTTTCGTAAAAACAAAGTTGGGAAATTCTTCAGATATTTTAGCTATAATATCTTTGCGTTTGTGAAAACTAGGCTGTAATATATTAGGCGGTTTAAGTAGTGCGATCGCCTTTTCGTAACAACAAAATAAGAAATGTCCTTAGCTTTAAACTAAAAATGTAACTATGTTCACATAGAATTGTGAGGCTGTTCTGTTCATAATGAAAGATGTTCTAAGAGAACAAAGTTAGCTATCTTGTAACTAAGTTTGTTCCCTTAATTACTCATGTGTTGTAGTTGTCAAGATATTGCTTACGTTTCTCCTGAGTATAGGGAGTTTACCAAAGAGTACTATAAATTCCAAAAGCACTATTTGCAAACCTCAATGTTAATTAGAGTAATTAATATTTTAATAGACTCAATAAATACTCAAGTCTTTGGCTTATACACACAGGCTGTAGAGATGCACATACTTGCTATAAACGCATTCAGAAAGCTCATTATATTGCACGAGATGCTTGCCTTAAAATACTGGAATAGTTCCGACGGTTGATATCCAGGCGGTTTTGCAGCCTAACAATCTTTGTCGCGCTTAGGGAAACTGCTTTACTCAGGCTACTGATAATACAGTCTTTAAAGAAATAAATGAATCATGGAAAAGCAGCCAGATATAAACAAGTTTTTTTATCAAAAGTATGACTACAAAGGTAATTTCACCCCACAAAATTTAGTTTTTAATGCCAACTTGCAAGAATTTGCAGCAGCCGTAAGCTACATTTGCAGTTTAGAAACTGTTGGTAAAATTTCGGCAGAGGATGCATACAACCAAACTAGCGAACTTTGGCAACAGTTAGAACGCAGCTATGTAGAGTTGGGTTTAATTCAGAGAAATGATGTGCTTGCAGTAGATTAATTAGAGGTGTTTTAAAAGTCTAAACGAGTAAAAAATCACGCGAGTCGCCTAACCATAATTCGTATCATTGCAATGTAAATAAAAGTCTCGGAAGTTTCAGGTAATCTTTCGTAGTCTTTACTTAATCTTCTACACCAATTAAGCCATCCAAATGTTCGCTCTACGACCCAGCGCTTTGGTAATAGGACAAAACCCCTCTTCTCCAAGGGTCTGAGAACGATCTCAACAATCCATCGAAATACATCCATAACCCAACGCATAAAGTCTTCCCCTCGATACCCACCATCCATCCAAATCGTATGTAAGCGATTCACCCGTGAACCCATACTATGAACTCGTTTGAGGACTTTTTTGGCTCCTTGACGTTCAGGAAGATTTGCAGACGTAACCAAAACTCGCAAAACCAACCCTAGTAAATCTACAGTTAGATGTCGTTTACGCCCGTGTATTTTTTTGCCGGCATCGTAGCCAACTTCTTGAGAAATCATAGTTGCTGTTTCTACTGATTGGCTGTCAACAGCTACTTCCGAAGGGCTAGGTTCACGTTCTGCTGCCACCCTAGCCCACTGATAAAGTTGATCATGTACCATCAGCCAAGTACCATCTTGACGCCAGCCGCGAAAATAACCATAAACGGTTGACCAATCTGGAAAATCTACTGGCAATGCTCGCCACGTGCATCCTTGACACAATACATAAAGAATAGCGTTAATAACACTGTAAATGCATACTGTACGGGGACGACCTCCAGTTTTCGCCTTTGGGAACAGTTCTGCAATTAATTCCCACTGCTCCCACGTCAAATTACTAGGATATGCTTTAATCATTCGCTCACAAGGTGCTGATGTCTTCAATTTCAGCTTAAGCTTTGTGAGCTTTCTTACAACAGTCCCCCACTTTTAAAACATCCTTTTAACACATCTTTTTGTCATGTAAACTCCTACTCTAGAAAGGAGATTACAAATCCTCGCACTGATAGTATGGAGCGAGGTAAATATAACTTCTTAATCTGGGTTCAAAGGATTTTATTAATGGGATAGGTTCGTTGCGGTAACGTCGGCTATGAAGTTGATTTGACGTTCAGCGTCCAAGACAGCTAGCAGGAGTATAACCTAAGCCTGTAGTATTGGGTGCAGAGGAGATAAGAGTAACTTCGCCTTTGTCGTTGAACACCCACCCAGTAGCGGGGACAATTACTATAGCTTTAGGTTTAGAGGGTGATTTCACAACAGGTGTCTTGGGTTTATTTTGCTGCGCTGTAGTAGCACTTAAGCGAGTATCTGTCCAAACTACGTCAGGGCTGAGGAAATCGTCAGGGCTGGGGGGTAAACCACCGCGTCCGGTTACAGTAAATTCACTACCTTTTTTGCCAATAAACGCATTACAGTTAGAAGCAACCAAGCCTGGAGTATTTACTAAACCTGTAGGTAGTTGTAATAATCCCCGATTGGGGTCTACATAGGAGGTGTTAATTTGTATAGTGCCTTGCACGCCACTTTCAGAACTGGCAGTAATATCACTTAGGTCAGTTTGGCTAGAGCGAGGCTCAATACCATAAATGCCTTGTGCTGTAATGTCAACTCTACCTCCAGAGCCAGCAAAAGCATTGGCGGTGATGTCGCTATTTTCTGTGGGGACAGCAACAATGAAACCATCAGGAGCATTGATAGTAATGTTACCGCCTTTACCTGCACCTTGGGCAAGACCGGCTGTGGCAGAAATCTTTGCACCGCGCCGCAACAGTAGTAAATTGGTGTTTAGGTTGATGTTGCCGCCATCTGTTGTAGAAGATTCAGCATTAATCGTACCCCGATCTGCGACGCTGATGCGCGGCGAATTAACGATGATATTTCCTGCTTGTCCCTCTCCTAGGCTGCGAACTGATAGATTGCTTCGGAAGCGATTGTCATTTGAGGAGCCGATGACTTCAACAGAATCTCTGGCATTAATGGTCAGATTACCACCTCGCCCGGTGCTACCTGACGCTGTGCTAGCTTGAACTAGCCCACCATTGCGGAGGGTTAAGCGTTGGGTGTTGATGGTCAAATCTCCGGCATTGCCAGAGCTAGTTGTCGTCACTAACCCACCTGTGTTAAAAAGTTCAATTTGATTCGCCTGAATGGTTAAGTTTCCAGCATTACCTCTGCCGAAAGTGCCAGAGGATACTTCTGCACCGTCACCTACAATCAAGCGATCGCTATTAATGCTGATGTTACCACCATTGCCCCTGGCTTCCCTTTGAACTGTGGTTGTAATAAAAGTATTTTCTCCGCGCAAATCAATTTGATTCGCTTGAATCGCAATATCTCCAGCGTTGCCTTGATTAAAGGTAGATGCAGAGATTTGTCCACCGTTGCTCAGGTTCAAGCGTCCGGTTTCAACGCTGATGTTGCCACCCGAACCGATACCTCCTGTTTGCAACTCGGCAGATAAACCAGACGGTGCAAACGAACCATCGGTTCGTCTTCCACCACCGAAACCTGTAATATCAATCGAGTCGGTAGCACGAACTACTAAATTTCCCCCTTGTCCTCGTCCTAAGAATACTGATATACTCACGTTTGCGCCATTACTCAACCGCAATCGTTCGGTGTCAATAGTAATCGTCCCACCCCGCACATTTAGATCGCTACCCTGTACTTCCGAATTTAACTCACTGAGCGAAAACAGTCCACCGGATGGTGACTGAAATTGTTCCGGTAAACGTTCGTTAGGCACTCTCACAAATCCATCAAGTTGCACATCTTTAGCGCGGATGGTGATGTTTCCAGCATTGCCTCGGCTTTTAAAGGATGAAGTCGATACGCTACCTCCCTGATTCAGAGATAATCGTGGTGTTTCAATTGTGATATTGCCACCGTTCCCCGTTGCCCCAGAAGTCGTTCCACTCGACACCTGACTAGTCTGCACACCATTTGATGCTGATGGTGAGACACCGCTAATATCTACAAATTCACTGGCTCGGATGACTATATTACTTGCCTTGGCGCTACTAAAGGTATCCGTCCTGACCTGTCCCCCATCTTTAAGATTGACTTGCGGTGTGTCAATTATGATATCCCCTGCCCGACCTGTACCACTAGATGCTACTTGTGCATTGATTGCACTATTAATCACTTCAACTGCATCACGTGCTTGAATCGAAATCGAACCTACACTACCAGATCCAGCTGCAATTGCTGTGACTCCTCCCGGTGCGTTTGCATTTTCAACGCGCAAGGTGCCGGTTTCAATCCGCAGGTTGCCCGTTGAACCTGAGCCAGTCGTGAACATCCCCAAATTGCCACCATTAATGTTGACTGAATCTGTTGCATTTAAAGTGAGGTTTCCTGCATTGCCCTGACCAAGGGTAAATGTACGAATTATGCTGCTATTTTCTTCTGTTCCGTCTCCGGTAACTGCGATTTTCCGAGCATTGATGGCAATATTGCCACCATTTCCCGTAGCTGAATTGCCGCTTTGGGAGAAAATCTGGCTACCATTAGCAACAGTTACTGCATCGCTGGCTTGAATTTGAATATCACCTGCCTTCGTTGCCCCTTGCGTACCAGTGGCGATTAAAGAGCCGTTATCTAAACCAAGCCCTGTGGCACTAATTGAAATCGAGCCACCATTTTGACCAGAGATAAATGAACCATTATTGAGATTTATCTGTCCGCCCACTAGTTTAATGGCACTATCCCCACTCGTAGCAACAAAGGCTCCGTTGTTCAATGTAATGGGAGCGCGACTTGCATTTTCTGGTAGATTGAAATTCAAGTTGGAACCATTGACATTCAAATCAACGGTTGTCTCTCCCCCAGTTGCTCCTAATTGCACCTGTCCATTGTTTGCAAACAAAGTACTACCATCCAAGGTGATTTGACCACCAATTAGTGCTAAGGTGCTACGACTAACATCCAATTCATTACCTTGGCTTGTAATACCTCCGGGTTGCGAACCAAACTGCAAGCCAATCGGCACATTGATAGTCAACAACGGTGGTGCTTGGGGATTAGTCGCACTAAACTCTAGCGCATTTGGAAAGACAAAACTATTTGCTGTCGTTCCCAGAAATGAACCCCGCACATCCAAACGAGCATTTTGACCAAATAAAATACCATTAGGATTGAGAAAGAATAAATTCGCGCTGCCTTGAACACCCAATGTCCCGAAAATATTTGAGCTTTCCTTACCTGTAACTCGCGTGAGAATATTTTGTATCCCTGTAGGATTGGCAAAATATACTCTTTGTGCATTATTAATATTAAACTGACTAAAACTGTGAAAAAGGTTGCTCCCGCGTTGAGCACCACCTTCGATACGATCGCCTAATGCACCGTTAATTTGCACATTCGGTGTCAAAAGCGATCGCTCTACTCCTAGAGTGCTATCCGGGGTAATTTGAGCTAAAGCTGAATTTGCACTAGAAATAATTGCAATCCCTAAGAACCAGCCCAAACAAGTACTTGCCTTAGACATTGCATCTCCTAGCTCAATGGTAATTGCTGAAAAACACTTAGACTACACCAATAACTAAGTAAACCATATTGCTTGTAGGATTTATACAAAATATTCAGGCGTTTGTTACTGGAAGGTGCGCCTGTGATTCGTATTATATCAGAACTTACGCATTGACAAATTAGACAATAAGTGCCATATGGAAAAGAAGAAAAAATATGCGATCGCTAATCACTCTTGGACTGGAAAGACGGATAATTTACGTCCAGAGCGTATTT